>Ga0187892_10001386_pt1 | contig 55582 bp, 54 predicted proteins | sample MA1701073metaG_FD_139345 | JGI IMG/M metagenome (GOLD analysis project Ga0187892, IMG submission 139345) | Bio-ooze microbial communities from a basaltic lava cave in the Kipuka Kanohina Cave System on the Island of Hawaii, USA - MA170107-3 metaG ...
AATCACCGCCCACTGAATTTGAACTCCCACAGAATTAAAAATCAAAAATATTTCTGTGGGAGTTCTTTTCTGTGGGCGAAAATCTTTGCTTTTTTTGCACAGATTTCATTTTGAAGAAACTAAAGGGAATTACCGTTGTTGCGCCACTTTGACAAAGCCCAGTCTTCTTAGAAACCGGTGTTGTTGAGCAATGCCATTGGCACGGGCCTCGGGATCTGGATCGAAATCACTCTCCTGATTGGCGAGGTTACGCGTAAGCAGATGTCCCACACCAGGGTAAACCTGGAGGTCGCAGATGCGCCCGAGCTCAGTCAACGCCGCACAATACCGCCTCACCCCAGCCAACGGCGTGAGCGTGTCACGCTCGCCATGAACGATGGAGGTCGGTGGTGTCAATGGCCCAACGTGACGGGCCGGAGAGAGATCGGCTGCGGTAGCGCGGCCCTGAAGCTTGCTTGTGAACCAGCGATCATTGACGAGATCCAGTGCTGGAGACCACAGGAGCAGTGCGTCGGGCCCGGCGCCATTCGGGCATCCGATTGTTGCAGTGGCCGCGACGATGTGACCACCTGCAGAAACTCCGTATCCTGCTATCCGACCGGACAGACCAAGTTCAGCGGCGCGACCCCGCGCCCACTCGAAGGCGGCACAGGCATCGTCGATGGCGTCGCTGGGCGTTATGTCTCCGTTAGAAAGACGGTACTGGATTGCGATTGCAACCAAGCCTGAATCAGCAAAGCGCCGGGCCGCAGGGAAAGTCCATTGGGGCGTCCCGGCGCTCCAGCCACCGCCGTGGAACAGGAGGATGGCGTGCGCCTGGTCACTGCTGCGGTGTTCAGGAGGCAAGAACACATAGGCGTACAGTGAGTCGCTTCCGACTTCGCGATAGACTTGGGTGATGGATGGCTGCGGGTAGCTCAACTGGCCAGCGACCGGCGAAGAGAGCATGAGCAGAACTAGGGCAGTTGCCACTGGCGTTTTGCGTCTCATTTCATCCTCGATTCTCTTGAGTGGTCTTACATTCTCTCGATCAAGCCTTTGCATATTGGGTGCACTGCAAAACCCCGGCGATTAAACCGCCCCCAAAAATGGCGCGATAAGCTTTCGGCTTTTCAGTTTTGCTTGTACGCTTGCTGCAAAGTTTTGATGTCGATTTTATCCATTTGCAGCATCGCTTGCATGACTCTTCCCGCTTTCGCCGCGTCCTTGTCTTGCAGCATCTCGCCTAAAACCTTGGGGACGATTTGCCACGAGACGCCGAATTTGTCTTTGAGCCAGCCGCATCGGCTTTTTTCTCCGCCCGCGGAAAGCTTCTCCCAAAAATAATCGACTTCTTCCTGCGACTCGCAGTTGACGAAGAATGAGATGGCTTCGGTGAATTTGAATTGCGGGCCGGCATCAATCGCATAAAACTGTTGTCCATTGAGCTCAAACGTGCCGCCCATGACCTGGCCCTTCGGAAAAGGGCTTCCTTCTCCCCAATGGTTCATGCTCACAACCTTTGAGTTTTTAAAAATGGAGGTATAAAAGTTTATGGCTTCCTCCGCTTTGCCATCGAACCACAAGAATGGGGTGATCTTTTGCATGAGGTTTAATCCTTTTCATTAAGCTGGTTTAAGAGTTTTGCGCCGTTCATACAGCTTTCCACCAAGCCATGCGATCGGCAACGAAATCGCCGCCAGCGTCCATCCGTACCAGGCGGGCCCTAAATCTGCCGCCACGATGGCGCCGACCAAACTCAATGCGAGGCCGATGAAACCAAGCACAAGTGCGTGCTTCATCGGATTGCGCGGCGCGAGCCTGGCCGTTAGATAACATCCGATTAAACTGAAGACGGCACGATAAGCGAGAACAATCAGAATAAGTCCCGCCCCAACAAAAAGATGGTCTTTGGGCAGCACACCTGCGCCTTTGAGAATAGCATCCGTTCCAGTGTGCGTCATGACGATAAAGATCAATCCCGCGAGAACCGCGCCGATGCTTTTGACCGTTGTTTTGCTCATGGTTCATTCTCCGTGGATTTGAGAGGAGTGCGGACTTTCCAGTCCGCACCCACGTCGCGGACAAGAAAGTCCGCGCTCCTGAAGCTACTTCTCCGCCAACTCTTTGAGTTTTTGCAGCGCCTTCGGCCACATGCCCTCGAACATCTCTTTGAAATCTTCCGTGATATCGATGTCGATCAAGACTTCGGTTTTGCCGTTTTTCTCTTTTAAAGTGTAATTTTCATGCGCGCCGGCCCAGGCTTTCACGGCCTCGCTGGTCGTGTCTTCTTGGCCGTCTTGTACCATGCCGAGATGCTCGATCGAGATGTACTCGTGCAAGCGGTTTTCTGCGATACGGCTCACCATGCCGCCCATCTTGCCCGTCTTCGGATCCGGCCCGAGAAAAAGGATTTTGCTCCCTTCGCTCCAGTCGCCGACATAGTGCGAACCGGCGGAAAAAGCCTCCGTCCACACGCGATAGGTCGCGTCGTCGAGCATCGTGTTCCAAATTTTTGCTTTCGGCGCGTTGATCGTGATTGAAAAATGCATCTTCTCCATAATTGATCTCCTTTCTTGAGTGGTTAGATTTAAAAAATTTCCAACGGATTAAAAAACTACCAACGGATAAAACGCATTGGCATTGATAAAAATTTATGCAAAAAAATTTTCAATCCGTGGGCAAAAAATTTGGATTTTTTCCAAGTATGGAAGTCAAAGGCCTAATTTTCTTTTGCCGTTGTAATATGGCTATGAACGCACAGCCACGTGCCGTTGCGTTTTACAAACACGTCGGTCGTCCACTCGTCGGAGCTAAACGGTTGGCCTTTGTAATGGCCATTGTTCCGGACTCGGCCGGTCACAATCGCCGCCTCGCCGTATTGGCGAACCGAGGTGATTTCTCCCTTGAAAGTTTCGTGCGTCAAATCTCCGGAAGCGACCACGGCAAGAAAATCTTTCTTTGTCGTGATGCCTCTCTCCGAGACGATGACCCAATCATCCGCCATAAATCGGCCGATCGCGCCGACCTCGTTGGAAACAATAGCTTGTTCCCACGCTGCGGACGTCGCTTCCAGGGTTTGGATTTCGTTGGGATTGTTGTTCTCCGGCATACGTTGTTCCTTCTTTTCAAATTATGAGGTGTGTTATTTCAATGTGTTTCATCTTAATCGAATTTTCCATACAATTTTAACTTTTTAATTTCTATAAATTACTGATCAACCGCAAATGCTTTCCGTAGAAAGCTCAAAATTTCCGGATTCAGTTCTTGGTGGAATTGTTCGCGAGCGAAACCTTCCGGATCCTTTGCCGCGTCGCCAACCTGATTTTTTATGGATTCGGGAAACGGGCTGAGGAAAGAATAATGTCCGGCGTTTTTAACGACTCTGTGAGTAAGCTGCGAGCGTTCGGGAAGGCCGTTGCGCAACACGGCAATCGTCTCTTGCGGCATGTAATCTTTTTCGGCGACGAGCAGCAAAACCGGAGCTTGAACCTCGCGCAACGCGCCCGCGGACATAAACAGACTCACATCCGGCCCAAAGAGCACGAGCGCTTTCACGCGGTGATCGGCGGTGACGGCGATCGGCTGCGAGGTGATGCCATTTTTTCGCAATAGGCCAATCCAATATGGCTCATCTGCGCTCGCCGGTTTTTCGCAAAGCGCAACAAGCGCTTGCGTATGCGGCGCGCCGCCGGCAAGCGCCAACGCGGTGTAGCCGCCAACCGAATGCCCGATGATCGCCACGCGCTCATGCTCCACGTAATTTTTAAATTGAGCAGAAGAGCAAACCTCGTCAATCGCCATGCGAATATGTCGTGGCCGATAAATCATATTCTGCACGGTGTACTGCAATTCATTATTGTGAAGATTATTGAAGGGATGCCCGATAATGCACGCGACAAATCCGTTTTGCGCCAAATACATGCCGAGCGTGCGATGCGCTAAATAAGAGCCGCCGGAGCCGTGCGAAATCATAACCAACGGAAAGCGACCCTCTGCCACCGGCGCATTCATCGCCACGTCCAATGAAAACGGCCCGAACGCAACGGGCGTGGAAGCCGTGTTTGTCGGATACATCACCAACAGCGGAAATGTGATGTCGTTTTCTTTGTCGCACACTTCCACTTTGCAACAACCAACAAATTGGTTCATTCTATCCTCTCTAGAAAATCGGTTTATCGGCGGCTCTTGCAGCCCGCCACGCACGGCAAAATGCCGCCATTGCATCAAACCGACGCGAGCGTTCGGGTTCACACGCCTTTGCAACGACCTCGAACAGCGCGCGTGGTCCCTGAAAAGCGCCAGCATTGAGCGTGCCGTCGGACAGAAACACAAGAGCCGTCCGGCCCATGACGAAGACGTTGGTCTGCTCGTTGATGAGAGCGCCCAGCTCGAACTCTTCAGGCGCCATGAAGCGCGTGGAACCGAACATGCGCCCCATCTCATTGTGGAACGGGCCTTCTCTGTAGTGGTCAAGGTCCACAACCCCAAGCCGCTCCGACGCGAAATCGTAAATCAGACAGCCGTCGTAAAAATCAACTGCAATCCAGCCGGCGCGCGCAAGCTCATCGTGCAGATCAAAGATGGCGTCGAGGCTTTTCAGAATCGTGGCCACCGGCAGGCGGCGAAATCGCTGGAACGCGCTTGCCGGGTTGTCTCTTTGCGCACGGGGCACGCCGAGAAGCTCGCCATTGAGCCACTCATAGATCAGCAAAGGACCGGAAGGCGATTCAATGACCCGATAGAGTCGTGGCAACGTGAAATGATCGCAGCTCTCGCGCAGCCGAACAGCATTGCGCAGTAGCGCCACACGGGCCGGATGCTTGAGTACGGGGCGCGAGTCATCCGGATTTCCTGCCGTTTTGACGAAGTAGCGTTCCGTCTCGATCTGAACGCCATAGGAAACGTTGCCGGAATCCTGAGTCCGGTCTGAGAACTCGGCAAACACCGCGCCCACCGAGCGCAAGTACTGCTCGGCGTCTGTATTGATGGCATCACAATTTAATAGTGCATGCGGCATGTTTATTTAACCGGCCTTCTTCATGCTCATGTAAAGCTCGCGTTGTTTTTTGTCGAGGCGCTCAATCGCATAGCGCAAAGAAGCTAAGGTTTCCAATTTCCATCCGCTGAACCGTCCGGGCTGGCCAAAACCACCGTGTAGCCGTCGGGGTCGCGCAGCCATAGTTCCCAGTGGTTCGGACCGCCGTTGCCGTCGGGAGGATTACGATGGCGCGGCATGACAATCTCGGCGTTCATTTCTTTGGCGCGAGCAGCGGCTGCGCTGATACCAGCGACTACTCGCTTCGACCTCACGCACGCAAATGAGTGGTTGTGGATACATACGAACACGATGTTAGCCCGCCTCCGCGAATTCGCCAATTATGTAGAAGGCGGCTTGGGGGAGCATAGACTTCAGTCCCCATGGCTATCTTCTCGGTTCATACCGCAGCGCCACCGCCCCCGAGTTCAACTCCAGCCGACTCACGAGCTTCAAGTCGACATGCTTCGATAACCCCGCGAACAGCGTCGGCCCATGGCCCACCAGCCTGGGATGCACGATGAACTCGTATTCATCGATCAATCCTAGCTCTGCCAGCGCCTGCGCGAGCTTCACGCCTGCCACGAACAGTCCCTTGCCCGATTCCTGCTTCAACTGCTGAATGGCCTCCTCCAGATCCCCGTGCACGAGCTCGGCGTTCCAGTCGACCCGGTCTAGAGTGCTCGACACGACATACTTCTTTGCCGCGTCGATCGTTCGGGCGAAAGGTTCCATCCAGGGCTGCATCCAATCGGGCCTCACGCCTGTCTCCGCTGGCGGCCGCCAAGCAGCCTCCATCATTTCGTAAGTCACCCGGCCAAAGAGGAGCGCATCTGCCTGAGCGAGGTTCTCGGCCGCATGACGATGCAAGTCTTCGTCCGGGATTATTGCGCGATGATCGCAGCACCCGTCCAACGTGACGTTGATGGAATACCGAAGTGGTCGCATTACATGCTCCTTAAGCGGGCTAACGTGAATTCGGCGGCTGAAAATAGTTTTCAGCCGCAGTTAACTCTGCAGTCCAAGCTGCGTTATTTCAAAAAAAGAGAAATACGACTCCCCACATCATTTTGCAAAACCGGTATCATGCCTCATCACCGCATACGGTCAGTGCCTCTGCGACGGTCGCGTGATCTGCGCGGATACCGCTTTCCAGTCGTCGCCGGATTGCACATACACGTCAACGTAGCGGCTCATTGAAAGAGAAGTGCGCTCATGCTCAAATCATTTTTCGATTTGTGTTGCGGGCATTATCGTCTCACTTTTTAAAATTAAGTTGATTTGGCAAAATGCCAAATTTGAATTAACTCGACGCGGTTCCATGACGCGTTAACCGCAGCTCAAGATGCCGTTTTACCTCAGGCCATTCACTCGCGAGGATGCTGTACATCACGGAGTCACGCACCGTCCCGTCGCGGCGGGCTTGGTGATGGCGGATGACGCCGTCCTTTTTGGCGCCCAGGGACTCAATCGCCCGCTGCGAGGCGAAGTTGTAATTGTCGGTGCGCAGGCCGACCACTCTGCACCCGAGTGTGTCGAACGCGTGTCCGAGCAACAGCAGCTTGCACCCGGTGTTGACGTGGCGGCGCTGCCAGCTCTTTCCGTACCAAGTGTAACCGATCTCGACGCGAGCGATCGCGGGCACGATGTCGTGATAGCGCGTGCTGCCGACGATCGTCCCACCCGACAACTCCCGCACCGCCCACGGCAGCATGTGCCCGTCTCTTTGACCCGCGAGCGCGGCGGCGATGTATCCGTGTGTCTGCTCCGGTTCCGGAACCGAGGTGAACCACAGCTCCCAGAGCCTGCCATCAGCCGCGGCGGCGGCTAGCCCGTCATGATGCTCATCAGCCAGAGGCTCCAATCGGATGCCATGGCCCTCAAGTGTGACCGGGTGGATATTGATCATAGCTCCCTTCCGAATAGTTTTGCGTTATCGCGTCGCCGTTCCAAAACATATTCTCCAACATTTTCTACTGCACCAATTTTTACGAAAGAAAACGAAATAGGTTTTTCCACCGAAAAATCTATGGCAGGAAGATGAATGGCAGAAAAATATTTGTTCTTTGTTTGTCGCTCAAAGACGAGCAAAGTTTGGCTGATACCAAATTTTATTTTTCTGCCATTCATTTTCCTGTCAGTGCTCTGCTTTTCCACTTATTGACTGAGCGTCTTCATTGTGACCGTGCGCAGCGTGACGTTGATCCAGAGAAAATGTTTCAAATTCGTATGTTGTAGAAACCGATAAGCGTTAGATTCAAAACTTTCCAGCTTATCGGTGAGGGCCGTGATTTTGAACGCAGCATCCGCCCCCGCGCAATGAACCTTTTTGTGGCTGATGCAACGCCCTTCGCTCACGACCTCGATCTCACGTACCACCCGCTCCTCGCCGCCAAGAAAATGCGTCAGCGCATCGGTATAAAGTTGAAGATGGAGTCCGGTGCCCCAATCTCGCAGAAATGCCTCGACACGATACCGGATTTCCGGCGCCAGTTCTACGGAGGCGTCCCATGCCGAGTCGTCTACATCGAATACTATGCGGTCGGCACGAGTGAGTGTCGTATTCACAAACTCGTGCTCGACACGTTCCGGCCGGAAGTTGATCAATTTGCCGTGGCGGCCTCCGGTCATCAGCAGATAACTGATGAGTTGCGCACGATGATCGTCGATCAGATGGCTAACCGTCTTCAACTCGAATATGGCACCATGATCAACGAGCAAGTCGATGAAGTAGGTTTTAGAGAAATCAGCATGCTTCACTAAAATGGGAACTTCGATCAGAGCGCGCGATCCGAATGCATGTGCCACTTCATGCTGATACGCATCTTCGTCAAAGAACCGCCCCAGCTTGTTGTGGACTTGGAATGCCTTTTCCATCACCTCGTGAGCAATCGCGCCGAACGCCTTCTGGCTGAGAACGCGAAAGTTTTCCCTAAATTCGATGGGCATGGTAAAATCATCCCTAAAAATTCAGAAAACCTTAAAATGACAGAAAGATGGATGGCAGAAAAATATTTGCTCGTCGTCCCAGGGCAAGTGTCGTTTGGATAATACCGAATACTATTTTTCTGCCATACATTTTTCTGCCACTGTTTTTTACGCTGGACGGGTTTATGCTATGTAAGCGATCCATTGCCGCACGATGTTCTCGAATGCAGCTTTGTTGGACTTGATGGCTTTCATATCACGGAACTTGACCGCAACTCTGTCCTTCGCCAGCCATTCCAGCAGGCCGGTTGGATCACTGATCGTAAGACCGGCAGTGCTATTGTCTTTAACTTTTGCGCCCAAATGCAAGATCACGAGAACAATGTCCTTCCGAACGTTGATGGTCGCAAAATATTCTTTGCGACGGAAACTGGGCGCATTCCATTTGATGCCTTCACTGATCTCCGGATTCACGCCGAGAATGATGGCGCGCACCGCTTCCACTTCTGCTTTGAGCGGGTGGTTTAGTTTTCGCATGAACGCATCGACCTCGTTCGCACCGGATGAGCCTTTTGCAGATTTCTTTGCGGCAGCCATGATTCCACTCTCGTTATGTGTTATTTTTTCTTTTCTTTTGCTTTTGCTCTTTCCAGATTTTCCTTGACCCTAAACTTCACGATTTTGCCGATCAAACCAAAAGGAATCGGTTTATCCAATGGAAACTTTACCGAACCCTTTGCTCCTTCGTAAACCGACAACTTTTTTTTGAATTTCTCAATGCCCGAGGGCGCTGGATAAAACCCGATATGGTTTTTGTACGCAGCAAAATGAACCAAATTGCCCTTCAGCGTAAAGGTCGGTATTTGATAATTGATTGTTTCTTCCGCGCCCGGCGCCGCTTTTCTGATCGTCATCCTGATCTTTTGCAGAATCTCTTGAACCTCATTGGGGAGGCCGGCAATATATTCATCTATATCTTGTGATTTTGTTTGGTTGGTTTTCATTGCCTCTCCTTCATCTTTCTAAAAGTTTGATTAATTTATTTTGAAATTCTTCAGGAATTTAGATCCTTAGCGAGCCACGGAATCCCCTGGCGGCATAGTACGATTCCGCCCCGTTGTGATACACGAAGACAGTGTCGTAGCGACGATCACAAAAGATGGCGCCACCGAGTTTTCTGATATCAGCAGGTGTTTTTACCCAGCTCGAAGTCTTCGCATCGAAATTTCCAAGTTTCTGCAGCTCGCGGTATTGTTCTTCAGTTAAAATCTCAATGCCCATGGCAGCCGCCATGCCAATAGCGCTATCTTTTGGTTTGTGCTCTTTCCTTGACTCCAGCGCTTCACGGTCGTAACAAACACTTCTGCGCCCCGCAGGACTTTCCGCTGAACAATCATAAAAAATGTATTCGCCGGTTTTTTTATCATAGCCAACAACATCCGGTTCACCGCCGGTTCTTTCCATTTCATTGAGCGACCATAGTTTTTCAGTATGAGCTTCTCCCGCACGGCGGGATACTTTAGCCCATTCAAGACCTTTATGGCGGTTCATGTTTTTCTCAAAACGGGCTTGCAATGCACTGAGCAGTTCTTCCCTTTGCTCTGGTGACAACTTCTTTTTATTGCTATTCATATTGCTCATCCTTTCATTTATTGGTTAAGTGAAATGATTTTTCTATCCGCCGGCCTGAAATACCACGATACCACGGTCAGGATCAAAAGCAGCAACGAGGGAAATATTTCATTCACGGAATCACCCACTGCGATATGTGAAAAGAGCGCTCCCGACATGGCAAAGAAAAAGCCGGCATAAGCCCATTCCTTTAGTAAAGGAAATTTAGGAATGAGCAATGCTGCAACTCCCAAAATTTTCCAAACACCCAGTATGGTTAGAAAATAGACCGGATAGCCCAAATATGTAATGCCATATACCCCGGGCGGCGCCACGGCTCCTTCCGCTTGCACTTTGAATAACTGCAACGTTCCAGTTGATAGCATTCCCAACGCAAGCCAGATGGTAGAAATCCAATAGATGATTTTATTTCTCTTTGTCATGTGATGACCTCCTCATGGCGATTGATTTCGGTGTAAAAGATATTCATGTCTGTTTCTGCCATACATTTTTCTGTCACGGCTTTTGTTTAAACCTGCTTCGCCGCCAGCACGCGCAGCCGTTCTTCTTGCTCCCTCAACTCGGGCGTTAACACTTCGCCGAAGTCTTCCGTGTCGAAGATCTGGCGAATCTCGACCTGGCCTTCCTCGTTGTGAGGATTGGGCATGCGTTTGGCCCAGGCGATCGCCTCTTCCAGCGATTTACATTGCCACATCCAAAAGCCGGCGATCAGCTCTTTCGTCTCGGCAAAAGGGCCGTCGGTCACGGTGAATTTTCCGTTGGCGTATTTGACACGAGCGCCCTTCGAGTTGGGGTGAAGGCCTTCGCCAGCGAGCATCACGCCTGCTTTCACGAGCTCTTCGTTGTACTTCATCATCTCGGTGAGAAGTTGCTGGCTTGGCAACACGCCGGCTTCGGTTTCTTTGTTGGCTTTGATAAAAACGATGAATCGCATGGTTGCGTCTCCTGGTTAAGCCTAAAAATTCGAATGAGAGAAAGATGGAGGGCAGAAAAATGTTGATAGCCAGAGCCATGTTTCCTCCTTTGAGGAGGAGGTTATTTAGCGGCCTTCGAGCTTAAGGAGACTTTCATCGGCTCCCAATAAGCTTCCTTCCATTTTTCCACCTTCACAAATTGATCCGGCACATTTGCATGCACCAAATCGATTTTTGCGCCGCGCTTGGTTGAAGTAAACGTCATGATCACAATGGAGTCCAAATCATCCTCCTTCCAGGCGTTCCCTCTCCAGCTTTGAACGATCATCTGGTGCGGAACGATGGCGAGGTTCTTTCCGGTCACCATGCCATTGAAGGCGCTGAATGAATCACCCTCTTTCCGGCTGATCCTTGCCTCTGCCTTGATGATTTCGGAATGCTTGCGGGGATCCAGCAGAATACTAAAAAGCTCTTCCGGCGTGGTTTTCTCAAATTCTACCGATTGTTGAATGACGTTGATCATTGCTATTCTCTTTGTTCAAATTATTATCGTTCGGGGAGGGTTGAAATCGACAGCAGGCGTGAATATGGTACATGCAAGAAACATCGATCTCCTCCTCTCACCGCATTTACGCATAACGTCTATCCTGTTTAAGCTCATCATCAATCGGCCGCACCTCGATGCTCCCCAAACGCGCCGACGGCCACTTCGATGCCACTTGGATGGCCTCGTTCAAATCCCTCGCATTGATCAGAAAGAATCCGCCCAGCGTTTCCTTGGTCTCGGCAAAGGGGCCGTCCGTAATGGAGAGTTTGCCGCCGCGGACCCGCACGGTGGCGGCGGTGTGAACGCTTTGAAGGGCCTCCGCGGCAATAACGTATCCGCTCTTTTTAAGCTGCTCGAGGTAAGTGAGTGTCTCATTCCTGAGCGCATCCCATTCACTCTGCGAGAGCGCGTTCAGCTTGCTCTCTTCCTCGTAAGCCATGCACAGATATTTCATCGTTTCCTCTTTGATAGTGAAAGGAGCGTGGACTTTCTAGTCCGCGTGCATTGCGGACAAGAATTTCCGCACTCCTCTTTTTTCTGTCATTGCTTTTGTCCACGCTCTGTTTGCCGAAGCAGCACTTGCCTCACTGCCGCGCTGCCAGCAACCTCTTGCGGCGGCTTGGCGCCGGCGCGGAGGAGCGCTTCCACAACCGCGGCATAATTTCCGGTTTCGCGCTGCCACCCGTTCTCGGAGCCGTGGATGGCCCAGCCCATTGGTGTGGCGTTAAAATCCGCATCCGTTACCTCCAGCGGTGGATTCTTTTGCAAGATAAGCTCAACCATATCCGCGTTTCCTTGAAATGCAGCCCAGTGCAGCGGTGTCGCTTTATGCTGGCTGCGCGCATCAACGGGCAAACCAATCGCCAACATCAAACGCACGGCGTTCAAGTCGTTATTGCGCGCAGCATGGGCGAGTTGGCGGTGCTCCGTATCGCGCAGACGAGCAACAAGATTCGGTTCGGTCGTGAGTAGAGAATTGGTCGTAGCCTCATCGCCAAGCCGGCAGGCAGTGATGAGCTTGATTTCATTCGGGCTGCATTCCATGAGAAATTGAAAAACGTGCTCATGGCCGAAAGCTTTAGCGATTTGGTGCGCCGAAACGTACCAGCCGAGCGTCCATTGATAAATCGTTCCGCCGGTCTTTCCACCGATCATCGGAAAATATTCATCGCTCACGCGCATGCGAATCGCGTCCGGATCGGCCTCTAGATGTTGCCGCACGAGATCAAGGGCGCCCAGCGCCGACGCCATCAGAATATCAGTCTTGCAGCCGCGCGAGATCAGATAACGCGCAATGTCCTGGCGGTCGCGCACCATCCATTGTGCCGGCGTGGATTCATGATCGATATCGCGCGCATCAATCGCAGCGCCGCGATCCAACAAATACTTCGCGATCTCGATTGAGCTGGCAAAGTGCAGCGGCGTTTGGCCATCGCCGCCGCGCGCATGCACCAATTCAGGATCGGTCGCGACGAGCTCTGCGAGCTTTTCCAGTATTCCCAGCCGAGCCGCAGCATGAACGTCCACAATCGCGCCGCGCTCAATTGCGTAAGTCGCCAACTCGGGACTTGCGCAATGTAGCAGCCCGAATCCTCCTGCCCACCAACGGCTCTTCGCGTTAATATCAGCGCCTGCCGCCAGTAGTACGTCGAGCATTTCACGGCTGCGCACGCCGAGAATCGCCGGCGAGTCAAAATCAGCCAACGGCTCATTGATTTTGGATTTTAGTTCTGGATGGCGCGCAAGCAATTCACCAACGCTCGCGGCGTCATCTTTGTGAAACGCGGTTTTGATTTGTTCGATGATGTCATTCATTCCGTCATCGGATTTTCTTTATGGAGGCCAGAAAAATTTTTACTGGCTGTTTATCCTTTGTGAGCAAGTCTGGTTTAGATGATATCATGCTCTATTTTTCTGCCACACATTTTTCTGTCATTGCTTTTGTTCAAGCCGGCAAGCCCGAAATCTCCACCACCGGCCGGATTTCGACGGTGCCTTTATTCACCATGGGAATCCGCGCGGCGATACCGATGGCCTCGTCGAGATTCTTGGCGTCGACCAAAAAGTAGCCGCCGAACTGCTCGTGCGTCTCCGCGAACGGCCCGTCGGTCACGAGCCGTTTGCCGTTGCGTACCCGTACGCTCGTCGCCGTTGCCGTCGGGTGCAGCGGGTTGGCGCCAAGATACTGGCCGTTGGCATTGAGTTCTTGTGTGAGCTGCGCGGACTCGACGTAACACGCCTCCCGCTCGGCCTCGCCCAGAGACTGCTCGTCAAAGTAAACCAGCAACATGTATTTCATGTGTGCGTCTCCTTCTACGGTGAAAAGGTTGTTTACACTATAGTCGTTTGGCGGAGGCCAAAATCGACAACGTCGTTGTCAGGTTGAAGTTTGAAAGGATAGGCAGTTGATCAAGGTTGGTGGCAGTCTCATGACGTCAACTCCCCCAATCGCCGCTGGAGAAACCTCCGCTCCGGCTCTTGCTGCGTGAGGGCAAGGGCGCGTTCGTAAGCGGCGCGGGCTTCTGCCGTTCTGCCCAGCCGCCGGCAAAGCTCCGCTCGCGCGGAGTGCGCCAAGTGGTAATCGACCAGATCGCCGCGGCCTAAAATAGCGTCGATGAGAGTCAAACCTGCCAGCGGGCCGTCGCGCATCGCCACCGCTGCAGCGCGATTCAATTCGATCACCGGCGAGGGTTCGATTTGCAAAAGCATCTCGTACAACGCCACAATCTGCGCCCAGTCCGTTGCGGCGGCAGTGGGCGCTTGGGCATGCACGGCCGCAATCGCCGCTTGGATTGTGTACGCGCCGACCCGTTGTGACGACAGCGCGCGCTCCACCAACGCCAAGCCCTCCGCAATGTGCTCGCGGTTCCAAAGCGAGCGATCTTGGTTTTCCAAGAGAATCAAATCGCCCACCGGCGAACTACGAGCTGGCCGCCGCGATTCGTGCAGCAGCATCAGCGCGAGAAGCCCGCTTACCTCCGGCTCGGGCAACAATTCTAAGAGCAGCCGGCCGAGCCGGATCGCTTCGCCCGAGAGCTCAGCCCGTGTCAGCGACTCGCCAAAAGAAGCGGAATAGCCCTCGTTGAACACCAAGTAGATCACGTGCAACACGGTGTCGAGTCGATCCGGCAAATCGGCGCGGGAGGGCACTTGATAGGGAATGCGCGCGTCGCGGATTTTCGACTTTGCCCGCACGATGCGCTGTGCCAACGTGGAGGGTGTGGTGAGAAAAGCGCGCGCGATTTCTTCAGTGGTGAGGCCGCAGACCTCGCGCAGGGTCAGCGCTATCCGCGCCTCTGAAGATAGCGCCGGATGGCAGCAGGTGAAGATCAGCCGTAGTTGGTCGTCTTCAACGCTCTCGCCATCATACTCCACCGTCTCGTTTGTATCGGAACCGAGTTGCTCGGCAATCTCCGCCAGCGACGCGTCGAACCGGGCGCGCCGGCGCATCGCGTCGATGGCCTTAAAGCGGCCGGCAGAAACGAGCCACGCCCGAGGATTGGCGGGCATACCCTCGCGCGACCACTGCTCCAGCGCGGCCCGGAAAGCATCGTGCAGCGCGTCCTCGGCAAACTCAAAGTCGCCGAGCAAGCGAATGAGAGTGGCGAGAACCCGGCGCGACTCCGAGCGGTAGACGGCGTCCACTTTCTCGCGGATTCGTTCGTCCGCTATTTCCATCACTCCAATTCTCCAACACGGCAAGCTTTCAGATCGCGCCGGCCGGTTTGCCGTAAACCGAAACTTCGATGTAATGATTCAAATCATCGTTGCTATTGCCGTTGCTATAAAGACGTACGTAGCGGCCTTGCACGCCCTTGGCGTCGATGAGCCGGCCTTCGGCGGTTTCGACATAGTGATTGTCGGAGCCGATGCCCATTTTCGCCGAGTTGTCGAGATCGTTGTTGTACAGCGTCGAGACGTTGCTGGTGAAATTGGCGTCATCGGCGACTTGCACGACGACGTCATAATAAACGCGCGGCTGTTTGTGATAATGCCAAAGCAGAATCGCATAGATCGTGTGTTTCTTGCCGAGATCGACCGTCACGTTTTGCAGAAAGGGGCCCAGCTCGACGTAGCTGCCGTCGCCGGCTTCGTTGTCGCCGTCGGTGATCATCTTCAGCTCGCCGATCACCGGCGCTTCGTCCGTGCTTTTCACCGGCCTGCCGAACGCGACGTTCTTCGTGCCTTCCGGCGCCAAAAACGGCGGCCGCGGTTTGCCCAACGGTTTTTCGAGTTTGGCCACTTGAATGTTTTGCGGCGTGCCGATAAACATCGGCTTGGGCAGTTTGATGTCAATCTCGACCATTTTCACTTCGCCGGTTGCTGCCGCCGGCTGTCCAGCCGCCGGTTGCGCCGCCATTTCCTTTGGCGCCGGTTGCGCGGTTTTCGTCTCAGCTTGCGTCGGCGCTGCAGCCGGTTGCGATTCCGCCGGCGTGGCGGCCGGTTGCTCGGCAGACGTTGCTGCCGGGGTTTCAGCGACGGGTTGTTCCGTTTGCTGCGCCGTCGTCGTGCTCTGGTCGGACGATTCTTTTTTGCTGCAAGCGAATACCACCAGGCCAAGCGCCATGAGCATGACGATCAGCAGATTCAATTTGCTTTTGCTTATCATGGGAATTGCCTCCTCGATAAAAGTTAAAAATATTCTCGTTTGCCGAAACAACAGCTTAAAATAAATGCGACAAAAGACCTCACACGGGCAAACTCATCAAGAATTCACTGAATGCCTCCTTTTTATTGTCCGGCAGCTCTTGAAATTCTCGCACAAATTGTTCCGATCGTGTCGAGCCGAAACGCCGGGCCCCGGCTTTGAGATAGTCCAAAATTTCCTCTAATTTTCGGATGCCGCCGGCAGCTTTCACGTGGCATCTGCCTTCCACCGCCTGATGCATGAGCCGGACATCTTCGAGCGTTGCGCCGCCATCAGCGTAAGCCGTCGATGTCTTGACAAAATGCGCGCCGGCCCGCGCAATCCATTGGCAGGCCCGCCGTTTTTCCTCCTGTGTCAAATAGCAGTTTTCCGTAATGACTTTGACCTTGGCGCCGTTTGCTGCGCGAACCACGCCGGCAATATCGTCAATAAACAATTTTTCTTCGCCATTTTTCAGCGCCGGAATATTCATGACCATGTCGATCTCTTCCGCGCCGAGCTCGAGAACCGCGTGGGCTTGGTAGGCTTTCATGGCCGGCGTTTCGTTTCCGTGCGGGAAGCCCACCACCGTGCCCAGCAGAACTTCGGATTGCTTCAACAGTTCGGCGGCAAACCGGATATAATGCGGCTGAACTGTCAGCGTGGCGGTTTTCAGCTTCGCCGCGGTTTCGGCAAATTGGCGAACCTCTTCCTGCGTCGCATCGGGACGGATGATCGAATGATCGAACAGCTTGGCGAATTTTGCTGTCATGCCGTATGAGTTCATGGTTTCTCCGTTCTGAATAGAAAATGTTGCATCACTCGCGCTTATTTGCCAAAACCAAATACGTGTGCAGCACCGCAACCGCCAGCAGCAGCAAGCCCGCGTAACCGTGCAAATGTAAAAGCCATTCCTGTCCCGAAGTTCCGTAAAGCGGGTACATCATCAAAACCGTCGAAACGATCACCGGCAAAGCCAGCAGCAGGCTCGCCCAGAAACAGATTTTTTGCCAGACGTTCGGATTTTCCTGCTGCGCCGCGGGTTTTTCTTTTTTAAACCATTGCTGCAAGCTTTGCCAATCGCTCTGATCGAAGCGATGCCGCTGCGCCCAAAACAGCGCCAGCGCGGTGATACCGAGCGCAAACAGCGGCGCCAGCACGAGATGCAGCATCAGCGCCAGATTCGAAACCGCCGCGCCGAAAACAATCACCGGCAGAAAACCGGTGATGGCCAAAATGAAGGCGCTGGCGAGCGTCGCCAAATAAAAGAAACGCTTGAGCGTCTGCAACAACGCCGGCGTCGAGAGCGAGCGCCATTGCCGCAAGTTGTGGGCAAGATCGAGGCCCTGTTGCCGCAGCGTCTGTTTCGTTTCGGCGACTTGAACGAGCTGCGAACGAATCGCCCAAACGATGGCGCCGGTGATGCCGATAAAGCCGAGAAGGGAGATGAGGCGAAACATGGATGATTTTCCGAAAGTGATTATTATTTTAAAAAGCAGAGTTTCCCCAACGGATTGAAACAACGCAACGGATAAAACGAGATTACCAAGATAAGAGGGATGTCATTCTGGAAGACCTTTTTTGTTACCAGCACTCATCTTGCATTGTAAAAAGATTCCCTGCGGGTATAGCCTATGGAATGACAAACAATTTACTTTTTCTTATGTTGAATAAATCTTCGAAAAATCCGTTGGCAGTTTTTTTATCCGTTGGAATTTTCTTTAAACTCCCCCGCCGCTTTCATCAAACTCCCCAATCCCTGCAAACCATGCCACACCAGCACGCCGGTGAGAATCAGGCTCGCAAAAATCATCAACCATTTCAACAACGGGCGGAGGAAGAAAGTCAGCGCAAAGAACCGCGCGTAGAGGCCGCTGAGATCGGAGAACTCCGCCATTGTTTTATAAGTGGAATGGCGATCCGCTTCCATCGGCGAGTCCACTTTCAATTGGCTGAAATAAATCGGCGCGTTGACGGCGTGACAATCGCCGCAGCCGCGAATGCCGAGCGATTGCGAGGCCGGCCGCACGTCGTGGCCCATCGCCCACGAATACGGCTGCGCCGCCTCGTGATTTTCTTTGGTGAGTTTGCCGGAGGTGTTGAGCCGATACAATTTCCCGCCCGCGATATACGCCGCTTCGCGCCGGCTCGAATCCGCCTCAGACAAGCGTTTTAGGACCTGCGCGATTTGATCTTCTTTGAACGTGAACCAATCGCCGGAACGCGTCGAATCGACGCCGCTGAAAAGCGTATCGGCGAGCGCCGCGACGTCCTCCGGGAAAATGGGCGTGACTTCTTTCCCGTTCAATCGCGCCCAAAACGCCGGCCACATCATCTTATGCGGCGCGATCTTGCCGTTGTCTTCGCGCACAAACACCGGCGCGGCGATATGCGGCAGCACAACATCCGAACGATTGACGCTGTGCGTGCCGAGCGCATGCGCTTGTGAAGTCTTCACGAGCTGAGCTTTTTCCGCCGGCCACGGACCGGCATGACATGAGGTGCAAGTCATTCTCTCAAAATGCACGACGGGTATGCCGGCATGTTTCGGAATCGGCGCACCCAAACGTCCGGCGCGAGGCGCTGGATTGGATTCATCCGGCAAATGGCAGCCCTGGCACGACAAGCTGGCCGCGGCAGGATTTTGCTTTGCCTGCGGCTCGTCTTCATAACCGCGCACCATGTTATGGTTAAGCCCGTTGCGATGGCAATCGACGCACAACATGCCGGACGTCAAATGAACATCTTCCTCCGCCTCCCAACGTTCGACACTGACCGTCTTGGTGGAATGGCAAAAGTAACAGCGCTCGTTGGGCATGCGGCGTTTGATGTCGAACAACACCTTGCCTGACGCATTGAAACGCGAGAAATCATACGAAATCGACGGCGCCGTCAACTGGGGATCATCCATCGACCGGCCGGAATAGATGTCGTAGTTATCCGGCACATCCTTGGCCGCGCCGCGCACGGTGGCAAAGCCGCTCGTGGCCGCCGCCGCCCAGCGAAAATTTTCGCGCCTGATTTGATTGGCGTACTCGGCTTGGTCGTGTCCGGCCTCGGCGTCGTGGCAGCTCAAACAGTTGATTTCGAGCGCCCCGGAAATTTCCCGCCGCCAAAAAAGCTCGGGCGGGTCGGATGCGGTTTTTTCACTGAGGCCGCCGCCCGGCAGATGACGGCCAAACGCTTGCGCAAATTGCCACGCGTTCAATCCGACATCTTCGGGCTTGTAAGTTCCCGGCCAGCCGCGCGAAGAGAGAGGAAGCTGCGTGCCGGTTTTTTGATGAACCAGAATCCACGGCTGGCTATGACGGCCCGGCGTGACATTCGAATCCGCCGCGTTGAAATGCCAGCCCGTGCTCACTTTCGCGTAATTGTGGCATTTCCCGCAAGTGACCTTTGTGGAAAAAGGCAGCATCGGTTGATCGCCGGGCCGGACGAGAATGCTGTCGGCGTCGTACAAATCGATCAGATGCACCGGCGCCGAACGATTGCCGTCGCTCACGTCGCCGAGCTTGGGGGCGTCGATGTGGTTTTGGGCAAAGGCGAGGCCGGCAACGAGAAGCGCAATCGAAATAAAAATTAGTTTAAATGAATTCATTGTGGCAAAATAAAAAGTTTTCAAAACACGGAGCCGCGGAGCAAGCTGAGTAACACAGAGCTTTTCTCCGCGAAACTCCGTGTTCTCAGTGACTCCGCGTTTTTCAAGACATTTCAAAATTACACGTGAAACTCATTCGTCCTGAATTCCAATCTTCTTCCGGCTTCGACGGCTTCGTTGACCTTCAACACCGTGACCGCGGTTTCGTAGCCGACGTCTTGATCGCAATTGAGCCTGGCTTTGCCGCGAATCGCATTGAAGAAATTTTCCAAATGCGGTTTGTGATACAAATCGTTGAACGTCACCGGCAGCTCGTGGCTCGGCGGCGCGACGGTTTCGCGCACGTCCAAAACCGCGCCGCTGTCCGACTGCTTTTCCTCCTTCGGCGCTTTCAAGTATCCGGAAGAAACCCACTTTTCCCAATCCGGCGCCGACGGCTCGCGATAGATCGCCCCGCGGCTGCCGGATTCCGAAATTTGCAGCGTGCCCTGATCGCCGAGAAAATTTTCAAAATATCCTTCGCTGCTGTTGGTGGTCAGCGTTTGATAATAGGCGCGCACCTTGCCCTCGAGCAGCTCGTACTCGTAAATCACCATCACCGTGTCGTACCATTCGTGCGTCGCCTTGTCGTAATAATCGGTGCCGCCGCTGGCGATCACGGCTTTCGGCGAGGCGCCCAGAAACCAATTGAAAATATCGATCTGATGCGAGCCGAGATCGACGATCGGCCCGCCGCCGAGACGGCGATACCAACGCCAATTGCGGAATTGATGCATCGATTCGAAACCGTATTTCGCCAGCGCCGTCGGCGGAATCGCATCTTTCTTCGGCCAGCCGAGGTCGGGCTGCACGGCGCGGTTCCACTGGCCTCGCACGTTGGTGATGCGCCCGAGGATTTTGGCTTCTTGCAGCAATTTGTGATAGCAATGCAGATAACGCGGATTGCTGCGGCGTTGGTGGCCGATCTGCAAAAGCTTGCCGGTGCGCCGCGCCGCCAAGACCATGTTCCGCGCATCCTGCAAATTGTTGGACATTTCTTTTTCGCAGTAAACGTGCAGGCCCGCCTCGAGGCTCGCAATGGTGTGCCGCGCATGCCAAAAGTCCGGCGTCGCAATCAGCACGGCGTCCAGGTCTTTTTCGGCAGCCAGCATGTCCCGATAATCTTCGTAAGCCGCGGCATTATGCCCATACTTTTGCAGCAGGTTCACGACGCGCTTTTGATTGTACGCCGTCCAAATATCGCACACCGCCTTGAAGCGAACATTGGGAATTTTCAAGCAGGCGTTGACGAGAACTTGTCCTTGCGCGCCGGCGCCCAACAAGGCGATATTCAAATCGTTTGAGTTTCGCGGCGTGTTTTGTCCGGTGAGAATATTGGGCGCGAGAATCAAACCCGCGCCGGCGGCAGCCGTGGCGCGCAAAAACGTGCGCCGGTCGATGCTGGGCTTTGGGGGTTGGTCACTCATGGTACTCCACCTCCTCTAAGGATAAAACGTAAAGCGTAAAGACGAGACAAGCGTTATTTGCGTGATTGGGCGATTGGCCAGGCTCAACGCCCGCGTTCTCAAAGCGAAGGCAAGATAATAAAAAATGTCGCGATTTTCAACTTCTTTTTTATGCCGTAACAATTTTCGTTGCATTTTTAAAAAGGATATGGTATCTTATGCCCCGATAAATTTCCCTTGATGAATTGTTGGCCCAAATGACGTTTTACGCGTTACCTATTTACGGGAAAGGTACACTATGAAACGCCCGATGATTTTACTCGTTCTTGGCGCGCTTCTTTGCGGCTGCGGCGCGACAACCCTGCCTTCGCTTTCAGTGGACGAACGGAACGCCGGCTGGGAATTGTTGTTCGACGGCCAAACCTTCAACGGCTGGCGCGGCTATAAAATGCAGCAGGCGCCGCCGGCTTGGAAAATCACCAAAAAAGGCGAGTTGTATTTTAGCAAAAAAGGCCGGGGCGGCGACATCATAACCGCCGGCCAGTATGAGAATTTTGAATTGCAGCTCGAATGGAAAATTTCCAAAGGCGGCAACAGCGGCATTTTCTTTTGGGTATCGGAAGATCGAAATTATTCCTGGGAGACCGGCCCGGAAATGCAAGTGCTCGACAACTCGATGCACAAAGACGGCGGCGATCCCAGCACCTCTGCCGGCGCCAATTATGCGCTCCACGCGCCGATTCAAGATGCCGCACGCCCGGCCGGTGAATACAACGCCGTGCGCCTCGTCGTCAAGGGGACGCACATCGAACATTGGTTGAACGGCGCCAAGATTGTCGAATACGAAATCGGCGACTCGGATTGGGAAGCGCGAGTGGCCAAAAGCAAGTTTGGCGCGATGCCTGGATACGGCCGCAATCGCAAAGGCCACATCGTGTTGCAAGATCACGGCGATAAGGTGTGGTATCGGAATATCAGAATTCGGCCGCTGTGAGAGGAATTTTAAATTTTTAATTGTTTGCTGGACGGTTAGTCTGGCAAGATTAGGCGGCTTTAGAGTAATTTCAGTTATTTTTGTGAGGAAGAAATGCCGGTATCCAAATCCAAGAGAACCGAGAAAAAAAATGTCAAGCCTTATTCAATTAAGGCGGCAAAAAACAAATCAAAAATCTCGGAAGACTTTGGCGTCTATCTGAAAGCGCCGCGCGAGGAGTTGGAACAATTTGGCACGTTTGCAGACAGCAAGCAAGCGCCGATTCATCGTTGGTTTCAATATCCGGCTGGTTTTTCCTACCGCGCCGTCGAGCATATCCTGCAGGTGCATGACATCCGCCCAAGCCATGTGGTCTACGATCCGTTTGTCGGGACGGGCACAACGGTTGTCGTTTGCAAAAGCAAAGGAATCGAATCCTACGGCATTGAAGCCCATCCCTTCGTTCATAAAATCGCCTCTGCCAAAAGCGATTGGAATTTCGATCTTGCCGAGCTGATCAATGAAGCCAATCAAATTACCTTTGAATTGGATTTGACGCGCAATCGCTCCGCGCTGATCGATACCAATATAATGCCGGAATTGGTTCGCAAGTGTTTTTCCGAGCCTAATCTTCGCGATCTGGTTTATATTCGTGATTACATTGACAAACATGTTAAAACAAAATATCGTTTGTTGTTTCAGGTGGCGTTGATCTGCGCCTTGCGCCAAGCCTCGGCCGCGGCAACCGGATGGCCGTACATCGCGCCCAAAAAACGCATTAAAGAAAAAAACGGCTTGGAGGCCTTTAAGCGGCAAATTTTCCAAATGATTGATGATTTGAAGAGCATTCCACCGGCGGCGCGCAATACGCCTTCGCATATCATCCTCGGCGACGCGCGCGACAGCCATTTGCCGAATGCTTCCTTCGATCTCAGCTTTACTTCGCCGCCGTATTTGAATAATTACGACTATGCCGATCGCACCCGGCTTGAGACTTATTTCAACGGCTACGCCAATTCCTGGAACGACATCACTGAAAAAATTCGCTCTCAACTCATTATCTCCGCGACGACGCAAATAAATCGCACCGACTATGACACGAAAAATATTATTTCGGAATTGCTGAAATCCGCCGAACCGAAAGTTGCCGGAATGCTCCAGGAAAGCGTGAACAAATTGTCTGTTCTGCGATTGACTAAAGGCGGCAAAAAAAGCTATGACATTATGGTCGGCCAATACTTCAATGATATGACGGCGACGCTCGCTGATAATCTCCGCGTGCTGAAAAAAGGCGCAAAGTTCGTTCTCATCTTGGGCGATTCGGCGCCTTACGGTGAGCATATACCGACGGAAGAATACCTTGGTCGCATTGGCGTGGGCCTCGGCTTTCGCAAATTTAGCGTGCAAAAGCTTCGCAGCCGTGGCGACAAATGGAAAAGCAATTCCCAAAGGCATCATTTGACTCTTAAGGAATCTGTTTTAACCTTGGAGAAATAATTTTATGCCGAACCCCGCGAGCGCCCTCGGAGAGGCAATTGGAAAGAGCGTTGAAGCGGAGATTCAAAATATCATTCGACACGTTGTCGAGCCTTTCGGGCTTTTTGTCGATATCGGTGGCGCACGAATTGGCAAACGACAAGGCCAAAAACTCCTGCTCATCAATGATACCGGCAACCAGTATCAAATCGACACCGTCGTCGAAGATGAAAACGGCAATCCGCTTATTCTGGTTGAGTCAAAGTATATTCGTTACAAAAAGCACAATCGTGACAAAGGCTCCTGGACTTGTGTTGCCCATTACAAATTGCGCACGACCTATCCGACAATCAAGAAAAGCATTGCCGTCTTGCTGGGCAATTGGTCAAAGCCATCAAAGCTGATGCTGGAAAGTTTTGGCATCGAGTTGATCGAAATCCCTTTTGCGAAAATGGTGGAAGCCACGCGAAAGCATCAAATAATTTTTGATTGGCCGGAAAAGGATTCCGAAACACCGGCCAGTAGTTGGCTGCGATATCAAAAATTATCTGATCCGGACAAAGGAGAAATTGCTCGTGAATGCCTGGCTGGATGCCGTGAAAAATTGGAAGCTACCATAACCTCTGCAATCAAGATGGATTCCCAGTCTCCTAAAAACGTCGATCAAATTGAACTGTTGATCAAAACCACACACAAAGAATATTTCGTTAAAAAGTTTTCCCGTGTTACAGATGCCGCTAAATATCTTCTATCTCTTACCGAGGATGTTCCGGATCTCAAGGGTAAATTGTGAGATTCAAAGTTTATAGTTTTCGTCAATATCGCTGTGAACGATTACTTTTAATCAAGGAAGGGTGTCACCCATGATGAAGCGCAGAACTTTTCTCAAAACCTCCGCGGGCGCGACGCTCGGCAGCTTATTCGCAAACTCCCTCCCGGCGCAGGCCGCCGGCAAATCGCTCGAAAAAATCGGCGTGCAGCTTTACACCGTTCGCAGCTTGATGCAAAAGGATTTCGAGGGCACGATCAAAAAGGTTGCGGAAGCCGGTTACAAAGAAGTCGAGTTTGCCGGCTACTACGATCGCAAGCCCGAAGAGGTGAAAAAATTATTGGATGGTCTCGGCTTGAAGGCGCCTGCGACGCACGTTCCGATTGAAATGCTGCGCGATAAGCTTGACGCGGTGATTCAAACCGCCAAAGCCGTTGGGCATCAATACATCGTCTGCCCGTGGCTGGCGCCGGCGGAGCGCACGCTGGAGAAATACAAGGCGCACGCCGCGCTCTTCAACAAAGTCGGCGAAGCCTGCAAAAAGGCCGGTTTGCAATTTGCCTATCACAATCACGACTTCGAATTTGAGACGGTCGATGGCCAGGTGCCGTATGATGTTCTCCTCGCCGAAACCGATCCCAAGCTCGTGCAGATGGAGCTTGATCTGTTCTGGATCAAAAAAGGCGGGCAGGATGCGCTCGCTTATTTTGTGAAACATCCCGGCCGTTTTCCGCTGTGCCACGTGAAAGACATGACCGAAGATCAAAAAATGGTCGATGTCGGCCAGGGCAAAATCGATTTCGCCGCCATTTTCGCGCAGTCCAAGCAAGCCGGCTTGAAACACTATTTTGTCGAGCACGACAATCCCGCTGATCCGCTGCAGAGCATCACCGCGAGCTGCCGGTATTTGAAGAAGTTGAAATTCTAAACCGTGATGCGTAAGAGTTGATTCGTAACGCCATCCATCCACAATGTCATTCTCTGGAAGAATCTTTTTTGATTTAAGATATTCGCTAAATATAAAAAGGATTCCTACGAATGACAGCGCGAATGATCAGATCATGAACCTTGACTACGTGCCGCTGCTGCAGATCCAGCGCGATCTTTATCGCCTGCCGCGCGGATTTGAACGCTTTAGCGCTTATCTGCAAACGATGATCGATCCCGAGACGCGCGACCTGAGCTTGCCGCCGCTGGTGGCGATGAATCCGATGGGCAAAGATCACGTGCCGGCTTTGCTCGAGCAAATGCTCGCCTTCGACGCCGATGGCGTGGCGGCGGCCGCGGTTGCGGAAGCCGCGCCAAAGCTTGCGCACATCGCCGGCGCATTTAAAATCGGGCTGGCCATTTCGGATGATTTAAAAGGCGGCTGGACGAATCGTTACGCCAGCGAGTTCAGCTCGCGCTTCGAGATCAAGCCGATTCTCAAGCGCGGTTGGCTCACCGGCATTTTGTGGACGAGCGAAACGCCTTCAATTGAAACCGTACGCGAAACGGCGCTGATGGCGGTTTATCGCGCGGCTTACATTCAGCAGCGTGGTTTGGCACAAACGCTGCGCGAGATGCTGGCGCAGGAAGGTTATGCGATGGCGATGGCAGGTTGCTCACAACCCGCGCTGGAGGCCGATGATCTTACCTACACGCGTGAGATCATCGCGCCACATCTCGACGCGAAAGATCGGCCGACGGTTATGGCGTGTTTGTTTGGCGATGAGGCGGCGCATGCTTTGGGCTATCCGCCGCAAGGCTTGAGTCCGCGCGCCGGATTCGCGCTGGCGTTGCATGAAGCGCGGATGGAGATCAACTAAAAATGAGAAGCCAGTCAATGAAATTGGTGATTCTTAGTTTCGTCATTTTTACCATGCTCGTCAATGCCGCGGCCGCGCAATCATCGCGTTTTGATTTGAATAAAAAATTCGATCTGGCCGGCGCGCGTTCGCCGGCGATTCAATATTTCCTGATGGAATCCCAACTCATTACTTACGCGCCGGATGGCAAGCGTGTGAACACGGACATTTACCGGCTTCGCCTCAAATGCGTTCCCGCCCGGCTTGCCGGAAAAGACGGCGATGAATATACCTGCGCGCGTTTTACTTTGCAACAAGGCAACGCAGCGGAAGCCGCCATTCCGGCGCTTGAGAATTGGACCTATCTTTTTAAATCGACCGACATCGACGCCAAAGGGCAACTCTTCGGAATCGATCACGGCAAATTTGAGAATTTGCATGACAGCAACGGCAACGCTTTGCCAATCGACAAATCGTATCACGTTTATAACGCCTTCATTGATTTTCATGCGTTTTGCGACGTCTTCGCGGAGCGAACGCCGGCGGGAAACGGCATTCAGGATTTAAAACAAATCGGCCAAAAGATCGTGCATGCCGCTGCTTTCTCGGAGCCGCCGGTGAATGTGGGAAAGAATGTTTTGCCCTGCTCATTTTTTAAGAACGGCGAGATCACCCTCGAATTTAAAGGCTTGAGCGTGGTGAACGGCAAAACCTGCGCTTTGATTGAATACGATTCCGGCGAGAGTTCTTTTAAAATGCTCATGAAGCCAACGCCGGAAATGGAAATTCAGGCCGTTGGCAGCTCGCACTATAAAGGAGACATTCACAAAGACCTGGCGACGAATTGGGTGCAAAAAGTGACGATGGTCGAGTTCGTCGTGAGCGAAGTGACGCTGCCGATGCCGCCGAACAAGGTCAACACAGTCGTTGAGCGCAACATCGTCATTCGCAATGTCGAGGCAGGAGAATTCAGTAAGCCGTAAGAACCTCCCACTAATTGAAGAACCCGCAGATAAAAATTATCAATGGGATTTTTCAATCGGTGGGAAACATAAAGCTGTCTGCAAAGCTTCTGGTTCATTTTTCTAAACATTGGTTTAACATCTTAACATTCTTTGTATTTTAAATAAAATAGCCTTGACCGATCAATTCAAGCGACCGGTCAATCATCAACAGGAGGATTTCCCGCCATGAACAGACGCGAAGCTTTGAAACGTGTCGCCTTGTTGTTGGGCGGCGCGGTTTCCGTGCCCGTGGTCAACGCTGTGCTCAGCGGCTATCGGCCGTTGCCGCGCTACACCCCGCAAACGCTCAATCCCGACCAGTTCAAAACCGTTACCACCATTGCCGATATCATTATTCCCACCACCGACACGCCCGGCGCAGCCGAAGCCGGCGTCGGCCAGTTCATCGATTTGCTGCTCACCGAATGGCACCCCGCCGCCGATCGCGACCGTTTTCTCGCCGGTCTCGCCGATCTCGACCAACAATTTCAGCAGCGTTTCGGCAAACGTTTTTTGGACGGGAATGCGCAAGAGCAAACCGAGTTGCTGGCCAAACTCGATGAAGAGGCGTTGGCCGCCCGGCGCAGCCGCGTGAAAGACACGCCTTTTTTCGGCATGATGAAAGAGATGACGCTGGCCGGTTATTACACCTCCGAAATCGGCGCGACGGAGGAATTGCAATTTCAACCGGCCACGGATAAATTCGAAGGCTGCATTCCGCTGGAGCGCAACGGCGGCAGAACGTGGGCGGAGATTGGGTGAAGGTGGCGCAATAATTATGTTAGGCGCGCAATCTAAATTGAAATAGAAGTTCGTAGCGCGTTGGAAGTTTGGTTGTGAATTCGTGATAGGATTATAGCAGCAACGGAAGCGTGGTAGTGTATTCGCGGCGAGTTCCTTGCAAACAAGCTTAGTGTATGATTTGAAACAGACTGTAAGTTCGAATAAGAGTTGAACGCGCACGGAGGGTTTAAGAAGCAATATCTTGTAAGTTTTCCAATATTGAATCTTTAAAATGTCAGAGCATTTACTATGCAGTGTACAAACTGCGGAATGAACAATTATAATTGGGTTCGTGTTTGCGGTCGGTGTGGCACACATTTCCCTTTACCTCCAGAAATGCACCAATCCGAAAAACGATCTAATCTTATTGATACCCTCAAACGATCGAATGTTTTAAAAGAGTGGTTGCTTGGAGTAATTCGTTCGTTTTACAGCTATCTTATAGGACATAAATTCCGATCATTAGCTCTTCTTATATTTACGATTTCAACGATAATAGGCCTATATGCTGGAATTTTCCAAGATTTGATAAGGCCAATCATGGCGCATAGAGAAGAAGAAAAAGCTCTTGTATTAAAACGGGAGGAAAAGGAAAAGTTTAAAACCACTGTGTTTAGCATGGTTGGTGTGTTTCGGTTCGATATAACTCATGCAATAACCTCAAAGGATACTTTGGAGAAGTTAATAAGAAAAGTAGAAAAAAATTCCAGATATGAAAAAGAAATGCCACAAGAAACTGCTATCCTTTATCGGCTTTATGGTGCAAGTATTCTTTTCTCTGTCAAAGGTGTTAACGCTGCTTTAAATACATACATTGAGAGGGCATATCCATACATAGAAAAAAGTTTCAATTTGGATCCAAAGGTATGGGAAAAATCTCATGAAAAATCTTCATACGAATTCATGAAAAGAGCTGCTATAAATAAAAAAGAGTCCCTCCCTGTCGAAGAGTGGCTATTTTCGCAATTTACAATAGCAATGGTTATGGCAGATGAGGCTGAGGTTAGAAATACAATGAAACCTTATTGGGAAAAAATGATGGAGTTAGTACAGCCAAGTGGACCAAAGACCGATTATGAATATTTCAGAGATTTTCGGCAGAAAGGTTTTAAGGGACTAAGTTATGGGCAGCTTATTTCTACCTTAGAAATTATGATCACAGGACAAGGAGGAAAATTTGATGGCCCTTACTACTTACCCACAGAAAGTGGTAAGACATTAATAAGATACATTGTTTCTCCTGTGAATAAACCACAACAATATCTGGAGTGGATTGTTGACAAAGACCAAAATCTGATTGAACCGCAAACGGTTTTGGCAAAAGATTTACATTCAATAATAATGAAAGGTAGGGAGGATACTCCTCGTAATCCATGAGTTTAAGTAGCCGAGTATGTGTGATAAAATCGAATATAATTTACATGGATAGAAAAAATCCCCAAATCGCCAATCTTGAACATTTCCAAGCCAATCAAAGACGGGCTTGAGCTAATTTGAGACATGGTTGTCGAAAAGTTTGAACCTGAAATGATCATCTTATTTGAATCGCTTGCAACGGAGGGAACGGACTTGGAATAGTAACATCGATTTACTAATCGTTGCAGATGCGGATGAATTTGTAAAGGAGTATGTGAGACCATGACTAATTTTTACATTTCCAAAAAAGAAACGTACGACGCCATCGTCGTGGGTTCCGGAATCACCGGCGGCTGGGCGGCGAAAGAATTGACGGAGCGCGGCTTGAAGACGCTGATGCTCGAGCGCGGGAAACCGGTCAAGCATCGCGACGATTATGTCACCGAAGATTTCGGCAACTGGGAATTTAAATTTCGCAACATGGGCAACCGCCGGCTTTATGAGGCCGAGTATCCGGTGCAGAGCCAGTGCTACGCGTTCGGCGAGGCCACGCAACAATTTTTCGTGAACGACAAAGAGAATCCGTACACGCACGATGAGGACAAGCCGTTTTCGTGGATTCGCGGTTATCACCTCGGCGGGCGCTCGCTTTTATGGGGACGGCAGGTCTATCGCTGGAGCGATCTGGATTTCGAAGCGAACGCGCAGGACGGCTTCGGCGTGGACTGGCCGATTCGCTATAAAGATCTGGCGCCGTGGTATGATTACGTCGAGTCGTTCATCGGGGTCAGCGGCAGCATGGAAAATCTGCCGCAATTGCCCGACGGAAAATTTTTGCCGGCGATGGAAATGAATTGCGCTGAGCTGCACCTCAAACAAAAGATCGAAGAAAATTTTTCCGGACGCAAGATGATCATCGGGCGCGTCGCCGTGCTTACTGTGCCGCACAAAGGCCGCGAGCGCTGCCATTACTGCGGCCCGTGCCATCGCGGCTGCTCGAACGGCGCGTATTTCAGCACGCAAAGCTCGACGCTGCCCGCGGCGCAGGCCACCGGCAAATTGACGGTGCGCTGCGACAGCATCGTGCACAGCGTCATTTACGATGAGAAAAAAGATCGCGCCGCCGGCGTGCGCGTGATCGATCGCAACACCCACGAAGCGCTCGAATTTTACGGCAGGGTGATTTTCCTGTGCGCGTCGGCAATCGGCTCCACGCAGGTGCTGCTCAATTCTTCGACGCCGCGTTTCTCGAACGGCCTCGCCAACTCCAGCGGCGCGCTGGGGCATTATCTGATGGATCATCCGTATCTGGCCGGCGCCAGCGGCGAGGTTCCCGGCTTCGAGGACAAATATTATTCCGGCAATCGGCCCAACGGCATTTACATTCCGCGTTTCCGCAATATCGACGCGAAAACCAGGCATCCGAATTTTCTGCGCGGCTACGGTTGTCAAGGCGGCGCGCACCGCAGCGGCTGGGATCGCGGCATGAATATGCTGGGCTTCGGCGCGGATTTCAAAAAACGTTTGCGCGAGCCCGGCCCGTGGCAAATATGGCTCGGCGGCTGGGGCGAGCATTTGCCGCGTTATGAAAATTATGTCGCGCTCGATCCGGAGAAAAAAGATCAGTGGAGCATTCCGGTGCTCAAGATCAATTGCGCGTGGAGCGACAACGAGAATAAAATGCGCGAAGACATGGCGGCAACGCTGGCGATCATGCTCGAAGCCGCGGGCGCTAAGAGTGTCAATCCTTTTAACGCCAACAGCCCGCCCGGCCTGTGCATTCACGAGATGGGCACGGCGCGCATGGGCCGCGATCCGAAAACTTCGGTGCTGAACGGGTTCAACCAAAGCCATGACGTGCCGAATCTGTTCGTCACCGACGGCGCGGCGATGGCTTCCTCCGCATGCCAGAATCCTTCGCTCACTTACATGGCGCTCACCGCGCGGGCTTGTGATTACGCCGTCAAACAGATGAAACGTGGTAAATTATAAACGTTGCCGCTTTTTAAAGTTTCAATGTTTTGTTTTAAACACGGAGTCGCAGAGAGAACGGAGAGGGCACGGAGATTTTTTATGCAAGCAATTTTAGTTAGCCCACGGATAAAGGCTGCCCACGGATTTATTCTTTTTTATCTGTGTGCCGCTTTTTATCCGTGCGCTACTTTTTCTCAAACAACTTTATCCCCATTTACCGAAACAATCTCCGGAACGTCCGTCAAATTTGAAATGATTCCGCTGCCCGCCGGGACCATTACGATCAATAAAACCGCGGTTGAAATCAAGCCGGTTTGGATCGGCAAAACCGAGGTGACGTGGGATGAATACGACATTTATGCGTTCAAGCTCGACGAAAAAGAAAATCAGAAGATCGGCGAGCTGGACGCGATCGCGCGGCCGACGAAGCCCTATGGCGCGCCGGATCGCGGGTTTGGCCATCGCGGTTATCCGGCGCTGAGCATGACGTTTCACGCCGCGCAGGAATATTGCCGCTGGCTCTCGGCGAAGACGGGAAAGAAATATCGCCTGCCGACGGAGGCGGAATGGGAATATGCCTGCCGCGCCGGCGAAGTTGAAAAAATTTCGCCGGCACGTTTGGACCAACGCGCCTGGTTTTGGGATAACGCCGAGGATAAAACGCATCCCGTCGCCGCGAAGCAGCCGAACACGTGGGGTTTGTACGACATGCTCGGCAATGCGGCGGAATGGGTCGCCGGACAGGACGGCAAGCCGGTTGTTGCCGGCGGTTCTTATAAATATAAAGCCGCGCAACTGCACAGCGGCGCGCGCGCGAAGCAAATGCCGATGTGGAACATGACCGATCCGCAAATGCCGAAAAGCAAATGGTGGCTGTCGGATGCGACGTTTGTGGGATTTCGGGTGGTGTGTGAGCCGTGATGATAATGGGTACGGATGGGAATTAACAAAGAAGTATCCCAACTGATAGAAACGACGTAACGGATGAAAAAATTCATATCCGTTGTCCCGCTATGGCGGGATTTCTATCAGTTGGGAAAATTTAAAATCTATAATTCGAGGAGAATGCGATGGAAAACAAATTAAACCCGCAAAACTCCGGCGCGGCGTTGACGCGGCGGGAGTTTATCAAAACCACGGCGGCGGCGACGGCCGGATTGATGGCCTCGGGCAATTTTGCCTTCGGTTTTGCCGCCAACGAAATGATTCGCGTCGGTCTCGTCGGCTGCGGCGGGCGCGGCACCGGCGCAGCAAAAGATTGCGTCGAATCATCGGCCGGCATCGAGATCGTCGCGCTGGGCGATGTCTTTGCGGATCGTCTCAGCCAGTGCAAAGAAAATTTGCGTCAGGCGATCGGCGCCAGTTTCAAAGCGACGGACGAGCATTGCTTCGTCGGATTCGAGGCGTATCAAAAAGTCATCGCCAGCGACGTCGATCTCGTGATTCTCGCGACGCCGCCCGGCTTTCGGCCCATGCACCTCAAAGCCGCGATTGAAGCGGGCAGGCACGTGTTTATGGAAAAGCCCGTCGCCGTTGATCCGGCCGGCGTGCGTTCCGTGATGGCCTCCTCAGATCTCGCGAAGCAAAAAGGCCTCGCCATTGTCGCGGGCACGCAGCGCCGCCATCAGCTCGGTTACGTCGAAGCGATGAAGCGCATTCACACCGGCGCGATTGGCGAGGTTGTTTCGGCGCAGGTGTATTGGAATCAAGGCGGGCTGTGGATGCATCCGCGCCAGCCGGGTTGGACGGACATGGAATGGCAACTGCGTAACTGGCTGTATTTCACCTGGCTCTCCGGTGATCATATCGTCGAGCAGCACATTCACAACATCGATGTCGCGAATTGGGCGCTGCAAGCGCATCCGGTGAAAGCCGTCGGCGTCGGCGGCCGGCAGGTTCGCGTCGAGCCGTCTTATGGCCACATCTACGATCATTTCGCGATTGAATTCGAATATCCCAACGGCGCGCGCGTGTTGAGCATGTGCCGGCAAATGGACGGCGCCGCCACGCGCGTCAACGAGTATTTGATCGGCACCAAAGGCACCTCCGATCCCTCGTCGTGGATTAAAGCCGCGAAGCCGTGGCGTTTGGAGGTCGAAGCGCCGCCGAATCCGTATGTGCAGGAACACACGGATTTGGTCGCCAGCATTCGCAAAGGCCAGCCGCTCAACGAGGGCCACCAGGTGGCGGAGAGCACGTTGTCGGCGATCATGGGACGCGAAGCCGCCTACACCGGGCAGGCAATCACGTGGGATGAAATTCTCAACGCCGGGCTTGACATCACGCCGAAGAGTTTTAGCTTTGGGCCGATGCCCGTGCCGGCGGTGGCTGTGCCGGGCATGACGAAGCTGAATCGGGCAACTTGAGCTCTCTTTAAAATTTTTCTTGCAAAACGAAAGGTTAAAAAAACTCCCAACGGATTGAAACAACGCAACGGATATTAAAGATATCGAATCCGTTGTCCCGCAATGGCGGGATTTCAATCCGTTGGGGAAATTTAAGATTGTATTCAATGGAGTACAATGTGAAACGAAGAGAATTTATGAAAACCGGCTTGGCGGCGAGTTTAGCCGCGTTGATGATGCCGGCATCTTTGAGCGCGAAAGCCAAGACTTCGCTGGCCGGCAAGCATTCGTTCAAGCATAAATATGCGCCACATTTCGGCATGTTCGAGAATCACGCCGGCAAAGATTTGATCGATCAATTGAAATTCATGGCCGATCAAGGTTTCACGGCGTTGGAAGACAACGGCATGATGTCGCGCCCGGTCGAAGAGCAGGAGCGCATTGCCAAAGAAATGGCGCGGTTGAATATGATGATGGGCGTGTTCGTCACCTACGCCGAATTTGGCAAAGCCACTTTCGTCAACAACGACAAAGACGTGCGCGAGATGCTGCTCAAACAAATGCGCGCGGCTGTGGAAGTCGCCAAGCGGGTGAACGCGAAATGGACGACGGTCGTGCCCGGCATGTTCAGCACCCGCTTGGAATGGGATTATCAAACCGCGAACGTGATCGAGCATCTGAAATATTGCGCCGAAGTCTTCGAGCCGCACGGCGTGATCATGGTGTTGGAGCCGCTCAATGCTTGGCGCGATCATCCCGGGCTTTTTCTCACCAAAATTCCGCAAGCCTATCAAATTTGCCGCGCGGTCAAGAGCCCCTCGTGCAAAATTCTCGACGATCTTTATCATCAGCAGATCACCGAAGGCAATTTGATTCCCAATATCAATCTGGCCTGGGATGAGATTGCCTATTTTCAAATCGGCGACAACCCCGGCCGCAAAGAGCCGACGACCGGTGAGATCAATTATCGCAACGTGTTCAAGCACATTTACGAGAAAGGCTATCGCGGCGTGATGGGCATGGAGCACGGCAACTCGAAGCCGGGGAAAGAAGGCGAGCTGGCGGTGATCGAGGCGTATAAGGCTTGTGATAATTTTTAAATTTTCAATCTGCATTCCGTCTGTCATTCTGGAAGAATCTTTTTAGTTGTCAAGCACAGTACATGACTCAAAAAGGATTCCCTGCGGGCGTAGCCTGCGGAATGACAGGCTCTTATTTATGAGGAGATCAAATGACGCTTCAACGAAAATTGCGCTACGGCATGGTCGGCGGCGGGCCGGGCGCGTTTATCGGCGCGGTGCATCGCAAAGCCGCGGCGCTGGATGGCGAAATGGAATTGGTTGCCGGCGCGTTTTCCTCGACGCCGGAGAAATCAAAGCAGCAGGGCGCCGAGCTTTTTTTGAATCCCGACCGCGTGTATGGTTCCTATCAGGAAATGGCGGAAAAAGAAAGCCGCTTGCCGAAAGATGAACGTATTGATTTTGTTTCGATTGTTACGCCGAATCATAATCATTTCGAGATTGCGAAAACGTTCATTACCGCCGGCCTTCACATTGTCTGCGACAAGCCGATGACCACGACGCTGGCCGATGCGGAAGCGCTATGCCGTTTGGTGAAAAAGCATGACGTGATCTTCGCGCTCACGCATAATTACACCGGCTATCCGATGGTGAAGCAGGCGCGTGAGCTGGCGCGGCAGGGCGCGTTGGGCGCGATTCGCAAAATCGTGGTTGAATATCCGCAGGGTTGGCTCGCCACATTTTTAGAAGGCGAGGGCGCGAAGCAGGCGGTGTGGCGCACCGACCCGAATCAAGCCGGCGTGGCCGGCTGTTTCGGCGACATCGGCTCGCACGCGGAGAATCTCGCGCATTACATCACCGGTTTGGAGATCGAAGAACTCTGCGCGGATTTGACGACGTTCGTGCCGGGCCGCAAATTGGATGACGACGCCAACACCCTCGTGCATTATGAGGGCGGCGCGCGCGGCATTATGTACGCCTCGCAGATTTCCATCGGCGAAGAAAACAATTTGCGCATTCGCGTTTATGGTACGGAAGCCGGGTTGGAATGGCGCCAGGAAGAGCCGAATTATCTTTCCGTCCGCCGGCCGAACGGCCCCGAGCACATTTACAAACGCGGCAACAATTATCTCGCGCCGGTTGCCAATCATCATTCCCGCCTGCCCTCCGGCCATCCCGAGGCGTTCATCGAAGCCTTTGCCAATATTTATCGCAACGCTGGCCACGCTATTGCGGCAAAAATTTCCGGCAAAAAACCGGGCGAATTTGACGCCGATTTCCCGACCGTGCAAGACGGCGCGCGCGGCGTGCACTTCATTCACGCCGTCGTGCAAAGCAGCCGGCAGCGCGGCTGGATGAAAGCGCGTTACACGCCGCCGGAAGAATAGCATGTTGCAAGAAGTCAAATCGCGTGAGCCGGCGCCGGACGATCATTTGAACGGCAAAACGCCGGTGTTGCCGGACGAGCCTGATGAGCACGAGATCTCCACAAAGTACGAAGCCGATCTCGCCAGCGGGGAAGCCGAACAGATCGGCTACAAAAAATTCGGCACGTTCAGCGGCGTCATCCGTCCGACGATTCTGACCATCCTCGGCGTCATGATGTATCTCCGCGAAGGCTGGGTGGTTGGCAACGCCGGCCTCGGCGGCGCGATCATGATCATTTTGATGTGTTACTTCATTACCGGCACGACGGCGCTGTCGCTGTCTTCGATTACGACCAACATCCGATTGGGTGCCGGCGGCGTCTTCACCCTGGCGACGCAGAGTTTGGGATTGGAAGTCGGCGGCAGCATCGGCATTCCGTTTTTTCTGGCGCAGGCGCTTTCGGTGGCGATGTACATTTACGGCTTCATGGAAGGCTGGCTGCGAATATTTCCCGGGCACCCGCCGCTGCTCGTGGTGCTCGGCGTTTTCGCCGTGATTTTTGCCGTGTCTTACCTCAGCACGACGCTGGCTTTTCGCGTGCAAATTTTGGTTATGAGCGGCGTCATTTTGGCGCTGGCCTCGATTTTTCTCGGCCTACATTCCGTCACGGAGTTGCAAAAACCTGAGTTCTTTGGCGATTTTGCGCAAGCCGATTACTGGACGCTGTTCGCCATTTTTTTCCCGGCCGCCACCGGCATCATGGTGGGCGCCAGCATGTCCGGCAATCTCAAAAATCCCCGGCGCAGCATTCCGCTCGGCACGATGACGGCTTGGGCGATGTCGCTGGTGGTGTATCTGGCGCTGGCGGTTTGGTACGCGCTGGTCGCCGCGCCGGACGAATTGAAAAACGTTCTGACCATCGCCGTCGATCGCGCGTTTTGGGGGCCGGCGGTTTTGATCGGCATTCTCTCTTCGTGTTTCACCGCGGCGCTCAGCTCGTTCGTCGCTTCGCCGCGAACCCTGCAGGCGCTCGGCAAACACGGCATCGTGCCTTTTTCATCCTTTTTTGGCAAGACGCACAACGGCGAGCCGCGCCACGCGATTTTGTTCACCGGCCTGCTGGTGCTGGTTGTGATCGTGCTCGGCGATTTGAACGACATCGCCCAGATCGTGACCGTGTTTTTTTTGATGACGTATTTTACCGTCAATTTCATTCTACTCGTTGAAAAGCAACTGAATCTAATCAGCTTCCGCCCCACTTTTCGCGTTGCGCTCGTCGTGCCGTTTCTCGGCAGTCTGGCCTGCCTTTCCGCCATCGTCGTGGTCAGCCCGTTTTTGGGTTTGACCTGCGTGCTGCTCAGCATGGCGATTTACATTTACCTGGATCGCCGATCGTTGGAAAATCCTTACGAAACGTTGAACAGCGGTTTGTTCATTTCCGTCGCCAATTGGGCGGCGCGAAAAATCGCCGTGGGCGCCGGCGCCAAAAATCTGCGCTCGTGGAAGCCGGACATTCTTTATCCGCTGGAGCGCGCCACCCAGTTGGACGGCAATTATCGCCTGCTGCTGGCGATGGTTCAGCCGCAAGGCTCGGTGCAAGTCATCGGCGTTAAAACGGATAAAAATTCCCGGGCGTTGAAAGGTTTGGACGCGATCGTGCGCGATTTTCAACACGAGGGCATTTTTGCCTCGGCGGCGGTGATCGAGGCCACGGATTTTCTCACCAGCCTGCGGACTGCCGCGGCGGTGATGAAAAGCTCTTTTTTCAAGCCGAACATTTTGTTCGCGCCGATTGAAGACCGCAGCGAGGAGGAATTGCAAAGCATGATCGAGATCGCGCAAGAAAATCATTTTGCGGTGATCTTTCTCGCGAGCCATCCTGATAGCGGTTTGGGGCGCAGCCGCCACGTGAATTTGTGGGTGCGCGATCAGTCGCCGAGCTGGCGCCTGAGCTTCAACATGGCCAACCTCGATCTGCCGCTGCTCACGGCGCTGATGCTGATCAAAAACTGGAAAATCAATTTGCGGCTGATCACGCTCGTCGCCGATCCGGCGTGGATGGAAAAGGCCCGGCATTATCTCAATGACTTGATGGCGCTGGCGCGAATGCCCAAGGGTTATGAGATCATCGTCGAGCGCGAGGATTTCGGCGGCTTCGTCGAAAAAGCGCCGCACGCCGACCTCAACATTTTCGGCTTGGGCAAGTCGGTGAATAAGAAAGCGATGGAAAGCCTGGTTCGCCAATGTGAAAGCACTTGCCTGTTCGTTCGGGATTCCGGGCACGAGAGCGTTTTGGTTTGAGCGTTTAAACAAATTCACGCCCCCGGTTGAAAAATCCCCGCTACAGACGAAACAAAGCTTGACATTGCCAAGAAACCTATACACTTTTCCTGCGGGATAATTGAAGGAATGGAGTTGACATAAAAATACGGGAGGAAAAGATGAGCAACATCAAACTTTTTGAATCCAAAAAGATTCGCGCCACCTGGCATGAAGCCGAGCAAAAATGGTATTTTTCGGTGGCTGATGTTGTGGAAGCGCGGACGGATAGCAGCGATGCCAAGCAGTACGTCAAAAGAATGCGGCAGCGCGATCCGGAATTGAATTCCTACTGGGGGACAATTTGTACCCCCCTTGAAATGATGGCGGCTAATGGCAAGCGCAGAAAGGAATTGCCGGAAAGAGAAGTGAGAAGATTGAACGCAGGCCAAGAGGAATCAGCATCATGATCGGCAAAACTATTTCACATTATCACATTTTAGAGAAACTCGGCGAAGGCGGCATGGGCGTCGTCTACAAAGCCGAGGACACCAGGCTCGAATGCGTCGTGGCTTTTCAACTCCGCTAGGAGTGCCATGTTTATAGTTCGATTTCAAACAAATCATGAAAACACCGTAGGTGTGGCATGTAAACCCGTAGCGGCCCTGCTCGATGAAACACAGCAACATTTCACTCCTACGGAGTTTCCTGTTTGGGGTTGGCGCTTTTCTATAAACATTTCATCCCTAGCGGGATTGGCGCAATCGCTTTGCAATCAAGAATCCGGAGAGATAGATCATGATCGGCAAAACCATCTCACATTATAAAATTTTAGAAAAGCTCGGCGAAGGCGGCATGGGCGTCGTCTACAAAGCCGAGGACACCAGGCTCAAGCGCGTCGTCGCGCTGAAGTTTCTGCCGTCGTCCATCATGGCAAGTGAATCGGAGAAGACCCGCTTCGTTCACGAGGCGCAAGCCGCGGCGGCGTTGAATCACCCGAACATCTGCACCATCTACGAAATCGACGAAGCGGATGGGCAGCAATTCATCGCGATGGAGTTCGTCGAAGGCGCGAGCTTGAAAGAAAAAATTGCTGCCGGGCCGCTAAAAATCGACGAGGCTATCAACCTCGCAACACAAATTGCCGAAGGTCTGCAAGCCGCGCACGAAAAGGGCATCACGCATCGCGACATCAAGCCGGCCAATGTGATGATCACCAACAAAGGCCAGGCGAAAATCATGGATTTCGGCCTGGCGAAGCTGGCGGAGCAGAAAACGCGGCTCACCAAAACCGGCATGACGGTCGGGACGGTCGCCTACATGTCGCCGGAGCAAGCGCAAGGCGTCGACGCGGATCACCGTTCGGATATTTGGTCATTCGGGGTGATGCTTTATGAAATGATCACTGGCCAGCATCCCTTCAAAGGCTTGTACGAACAGGCGGTGGTGTATTCAATCATGAACGAAGAGCCGGAGCCGATGACGGGCTTGCGCACCGGCGTGCCGATGGAATTGGAGCGCAATGTAAATAAGGCCTTGGCGAAAAAGCCCGATGAGCGCTACCAGCAGTTTGATGAGATATTGGTCGATCTTCGCTTGCTTCAAAAGGGTTTTGCCTCACGCATTTCTAAACAAACGTTGGCCGGCGTCAAATCTCCCAGAAAAAAGAGAGCGTATTTGTCCGGCGCTGTTGTCGGTCTCATCGCTTTGCTGATTGGTATAGGTTTTTATTCCAGGATGCAGACAGAAGAGCAACAAGCAAGATACGATTCCATCGCGGTGCTGCCGTTGGAGAATCTCTCCGCCGATCCTGATCAGGAATATCTTGTCGACGGTATGACGGAAGCTCTGATTGCCGAATTAGCCCAGATCAGTGCATTGCGGGTTATTTTGCGCACTTCAGTGATGCGTTACAAAGACACCAGCAAACCGCTACCCGAAATTGCTCACGAACTGAATGTCAACACAATCGTGGAAGGCTCCGTGCTCCGTGTGGGAGAACGGGTGCGGATCACGGCGCAGTTGATCGATGCGGCAACTGATCGGCACTTGTGGGCCAAGAGTTACGAACGCGACCTGCGTGACATCCTGTCGCTACAAGGCGAGGTGGCACAGGCCATTGCCAGCGAAATCAGAGTCAAGCTGACCCCACAAGAGGAGACCCAGCTGGCGCGCACCCGCCCGGTCAACCCCGCCGCCCACGACCTTTACCTCAAGGGCCGCTTTGCGTGGAACAAGAGAACGCCCGCGGGAATGACGAAGAGTGTTGAGTATTTCAACCAGGCGCTCGAGCACGATCCGACCAACGCCCTGATTTGGGCCGGCCTCGCCGATTCATACAATCAGCTCGGATACCGTGGCAGCCTCTTGCCTCGAGAAGCTTATCCCCAAGCCAAAGCGGCCGCCGCCAAGGCGCTGCAGGCGAATCCTGCCTTGGCAGAAGCCCATGCGGCTATGGGCTATGCCCTCTTCAACTATGACTGGGATTGGGCCGCGGCGGAACGCGCTCTGCGGCGCGCTTTGGAGCTAAATCCAAACTATGCCGAGGCGCACCACTGGTACTCTCACTACCTGATGGATACAGGAAGGGTCGAGGAATCGCTCGAAGAAAGCAAACGCGCTCTGGAGCTTGACCCTCTATCGATGATCATCAGCGTCCACCTGGGTTGGCATTACATCTTCGCGCGGCAGTATGACCTCGCCGTAGAGCATTTGAAGAAAGTGGTCGCTCATGACCGGAGCTTTTACTCGGCCCACCTGCAGCTGGGGCGCGCCTACCAATTCCAGGGCGCTCTTGCCGAGGCGATCGCGGAACAGCGCAAGGGCGCGGCCCTCTCGGGCAACAGCACCGAGGCGTCGGCGGCACTGGCTGTAGCCCTAGCTCTAGCGGGCCAGCGCGAAGAAGCCACACGCATCCTCAGCCAACTCAAACAAATGCCCACGGACCAGTATGTCTCCTCGTTCGACATCGCAGCGGTTTATGCTGGCCTCGGAGCCACAACCCAAACTTTCGAGTGGCTGGAAAAAGCCCGCCAGGAACGCGCCAGCCGCGTCATCGAGCTCAAAGCCGACCCACTGTTCGATTCCTTGCGCTTTGACCCACGCTTGCACGATCTGCTGCGGCGGATGAATTTAGCGGAGTAAGAGAATGATCGGCAAAACCATCTCACATTATAAAATTTTAGAAAAGCTCGGCGAAGGCGGCATGGGCGTCGTCTACAAAGCCGAAGATACCAAACTCAAGCGCCTCGTCGCGCTCAAGTTTCTGCCGTTTCGGCGAGCTCACGTCGAGCCGTCGTTTCTCAGGGCGAGTGAGGCAGAGAAAACCCGCTTCATTCACGAGGCGCAAGCCGCAGCGGCGTTGAATCATCCGAATATTTGTACGATCTACGAAATTGACGAGGCTGACGGGCAAACTTTCATTGCGATGGAATTTGTCGAAGGCGCGAGTTTGAAAGAGAAAATCGCCGCCGGCCCGCTTAAAATCGACGAGGCCATCAATCTCGCAGCACAAATTGCCGAAGGCTTGCAAGCCGCGCACGAGAAGGGCATCACGCATCGCGACATCAAGCCGGCCAACGTGATGATCACGAACAAGGGCCAGGCGAAGATCATGGATTTCGGCCTGGCGAAGCTCGCCGACCAGAAGACGCGGCTCACCAAAACCGGCATGACGGTCGGGACGGTGGCGTATATGTCGCCGGAACAAGCGCAAGGCGCCGATGCGGATCACCGTTCGGATATTTGGTCATTCGGGGTGATGCTTTATGAAATGATCACCGGCCAGCATCCCTTCAAAGGCTTGTACGAGCAGGCGGTGATGTATTCAATCATGAACGAAGAACCTGAGCCGATGACGGGCTTGCGCACCGGCGTGCCGATGGAGTTGGAGCGGATTGTGAACAAAGCGATGAGGAAGGACCGGAGCGGGCGATACCAGAGCGTTAACGAGCTGGCAGTTGACCTGAAGTCACTTCCCCAAAATCTGGAGAAGGCAAAAACCGCCGTGCGACTTTCAGGGGTTAAGCCTTTCCGAAAGGCGAGAGTACACGTCTACGCCGGCATCACTGTCCTGTTAATATCACTTGTCTTTGTTCTATTCAATCTATTCACCGACCAGGGCGGGCCGATTGATTCTATTGCCGTTCTGCCGTTCGTTAATACAAGCGGGGATCCTGATGTCGAATACCTGTCGGACGGCGTGACGGAATCGCTCATCAACAGCCTGTCACAACTGCCCAATCTTTCGGTCAAAGCGCGCAGCACGGTGTTCCGCTACAAGGGCAAAGACGTGGAGCCGAAAAAAGTGGGAGACGAGTTATCCGTGCAGGCGGTGTTAAATGGGCGCGTGGTCGAACGCGGCGAGAACTTGACGCTCAGCCTGGAACTGGTCAACGTGCGGACGGGCAATCAAATCTGGGGCGAGCAGTACATTCGCAAACTGGCCGACCTGGCTTCGTTGCCGGGCGAGATCTCACGTGATGTGTCAAACAAATTGCGGGTGAAGTTATCAAGCGCGGACGAGCGGAAGTTGGCAAAGACCTACACCGCCAACGCCGAAGCCTATGAGCTTTATCTCAAGGGACGTTACCATCTTTTCAAGTTAACACCGCCGGAAATCCAAAAAGGCATCGCATATTTGCAACAAGCGATTGAAATTGACCCGGCTTATGCGCTTGCCTATGTCGGACTCTCGGAAGCATATCGTTCGCTGGCGCTCGCCGGAGAAATGACGCCAACCGAATTTTTTCCAAAATCAAAAGCGGCGGCGCAAAAAGCCATTGAAATTGACGATGCCCTCGCCGAGGCTCATACCGCTCTCGGTGTCAACTTTTTTTGGTACGATTGGAATTGGAACGAAGCCGAAAAGCAATACCAACGCGCCTTGGAGCTTAATCCAAACAGTGTGGACGCGCATATGTTTTACGCGCATTTGCTTTCAAACACGGGACGGCACGCGGAAGGACTCGCCGAAATCAAACGCGCCAGAGAGCTTGACCCGCTTTCTCCATTTGTCGGCGCGCTGGAAGGACAGTTTCTCATTCACGCCGGGCGAACCGATGAAGCGCTGGCCAGATTGCAGAAAACATTTGAGCTCGCCCCGGATTTTTGGTTTCCGCATTTACATGCTGCAAGCGCTTATATCGAGAAGGGAATGCTTGCTGAAGCCATCGCCGAAGCGCGCAAGTCGAAAGAACTCTCCGGCGGGGAAACCCACTCCATGGCGTTCCTCGGTTATGCTTTGGCGAAGCTGGGCAAACAAGCGGAGGCGCGAGCCCAGCTTGAAGAACTATTGAAACGGTCAATCGTGCGTCACGTTCCGCCCTATAATATCGCGCTGATTTATAACGGTTTGAAAGAGCACGACGAAGCGCTCGCTTGGCTGAAGCGAGGTTATGAACAGCGCGACCCGAAAATGGCCTTTCTGAAAATCGAGCCGAAATGGAATAATTTGCGTTCCGATCCGCGCTTTCAAGATCTGATGCGGCGGATGAACTTTCCGGAATATTAGGCTGGATGATTGGCGGAAGACGATGAATCAAAGAAACCGGAAAAGATAGAGCATGATCGGCAAAGCCATTTCCCACTATCCCGTTTTTCGGATCCCGCACAACGGGACAAGATTTTAGAAAAACTCGGCGAAGGTCTGCCCTTTGTTTTGTTAATTTGAGGTAATCTCATGATCGGCAAAACCATTTCGCATTACAAAATTCTGGAAAAACTCGGCGAAGGGGGAATGGGCGTCGTCTACAAAGCCGAGGATACCAAGCTCGAGCGCCTCGTCGCCTTGAAGTTTTTGCCCCAATCACTCGCGGTGAGTGAAACTGATCGCGCGCGCTTTTTACAAGAAGCCAAAGCCGCGGCGGCGATCAATCATCCGAATGTCTGCGTCATCTACGCCATTGAAGAGCATGATGACCGGCAATTCATCGTGATGGAGTATGTCGAGGGCGCCTCGCTCAGAAAAAAAGTGAGCAGTGATCAGGCTACGCCCGTAGGGTTGACAGTGGGCAGCGTCATTGCTTACGCGAGGCAAATCGGCGAGGCGCTACAGGCGGCGCATGAGAAGGGCATCGTCCATCGCGATATCAAATCCGAAAACATCATGGTCAATGCCAAAAATCAAATCAAAGTAATGGATTTTGGCTTGGCCAAATTGAAAGGCGCGCTGCGATTGACCAAAACCGCCAGCACGGTCGGGACGCTTGCTTACATGTCGCCCGAGCAGCTTCAAGGCCTCGATGCGGATGTCCGGTCGGATATTTTTTCTTTTGGTGTGGTGTTGTATGAAATGCTCACCGGCCAACTGCCGTTTCACGGCGATTATGAAGCGGCGATCATCTATTCGATTTTGCACGAAGAACCCGCTTCTTCGACAGCGAGTCGCCCCGAGGCGCCGGCTTTTCTCGAACCGGTTGTCAAAAAATCCTTGGCCAAAAACCCGAATCTGCGCTATCAAAACATGACGGAGTTGTTGGCGGATTTGCGCCAAGCCACGCCCGCGCCGATCACGTTGCCCAAAGCGGAAAAATCCATCGTCGTGCTGCCGTTTAAAAATATCAGTCCCGATCCTGAGAACGAATATTTCAGCGACGGCCTGACCGAGGAAATCATCGCCGATCTTTCAAAAGTACAAGCGCTGCGCGTGATCTCCCGCACTTCGGCCATGAAGCTGAAGGGAACGGAGAAGGACATCAAAACCATCGGACGGGAATTGCAGGTGCAATATGTTCTCGAAGGCAGCGTCCGCAAAGCCGGCAACAATTTGCGCATCACCGCGCAGTTGATCGACGCCGCGGCCGATGCGCATCTCTGGGCGGATAAATACGGCGGCACGGTGGAGGATGTTTTCGATATTCAGGAAAAAGTGTCGCGCGCCATTGTCGAGGCGCTCAAGGTAAAATTGAGTCCCGAGGAAAATCAAAAGATCGCCGACCGGCCGCTGCCGAACGTGCAGGCGTATGACTTGTACATTCGCGCGCGGCACGAGATTCTGCAATTCTCCGCCGAAAGCCTGGGACGCGCGCTTGATTTTGTGCAAAAAGGCCTGGACATTGCCGGCGATAACGTGCTGCTGTTGGCCGCAAAAGGGTATGCCCACTGGCAATTTTTTAACAGCGACATCAAAGCCGATGAAGCCGTTTTGCAGGAGGCGGAAAAATGCGCGCAGCGCCTCTTCGAATTGCAGCCGGAAGCGGTTTACGGCTACCGGCTGCTTGGTTTGATTCAGGTGAGCCGCGGCAATGTTCACGAGGCGGTGCGCCATCTCAAGCGCGCGCTGAGCAGCGATCCCAACGATCCCGACTCGCTGATGTGGTTGAATCTGGTTTATGCCACCGCCGGCAAAAGCGATCTGGCGCGGCCGCTGATTCAAAGGCTTTTGGAAATCGATCCCTTGACGCCGGCGAATTACATGTTCGCCTCTGCCGCGCCGTTTTACAACGGAGAATTTTCCGCCGCGCTCGCGCCGATGCGCCAGGCGTATGAATTGGAGCCGGAAAACCTGGTGCATCGCTTTTTTTATTTCATCTTTCTCGCGGCGCACAAGCATCTTGATGAGGCCTCGGCAGTGGCGGATTTGCTGGTGAAAGACACGCCGGATATCTTTTTCACCCGTCTGGCGTTGTTTCTGCTTTACGCTTTGCAAGGCGAAAAGGAAAAGGCATTGGCTTTGATCAACGATGAGTTCAATGCCGCCGCGCGAGTGGATTGGCAATATTCCTCGCTCATGGCCGGCGGCTATGCGCTGCTGCAAGAAAAAGATCAAGCCCTGGATTGGCTGGAAAACGCCATCAACCGCGGTTTTATCAATTATCCTTTCATCGCCAAGCACGATCCCTTTCTGGAAAATCTTCGCGGCGATGAACGTTTTGAAAAGTTGATGGTCAAAACGAAAGAGGCTTGGGAAAATTTTGAGGCGTAAAATACGATGCCTTCACAAGCATGCGTTTAGTGATCGGAACCGGGGTGTGCCGATTAGATGCGAGTACGTCGAGTTCACTTGACCAAATTCATACGTTTACACATTGATTAGGAGAATCAAAATGATTAAACACGCGTTGTTGTTTTTTAGCGCCATTGTTTTCACGGTTGCGCCGCTTGCCGTATCGGCTCAAACGGCGGCAAAAAAATCACCCAACCGTCTCGTGCTTATTCTCGATGCTTCCGGCTCGATGTGGGGCCAGATCAGCGGAGAAAATAAAATCGTCATCGCCCGGCGGGTGATGAAAAACCTGGTGAATCAGCTCGGCGCCGATACTCAAATCGGCCTGGTCGCTTACGGCCATCGCCGCGAAAAAGATTGCGAGGATATTGAAATCATCACGCCGTTGTCGGCATTAAACAAAGCCGCCCTCGCGCAGCAAATCGACGCGCTCAATCCCAAAGGCATGACGCCGATTACCGGCGCGATTCGCAAAGCCTTTGAGGCAGTACCAGCCGGGCCGGACGCGGCCACTATCGTTTTGTTCAGCGACGGCCTCGAGACCTGCAGCGGCGACCCGTGCCAGATCGTGAGCCAAGCCAAGGCCGCCGGAACCAACTTTGTGATGCACGTGATCGGCTTCGATGTCGGCAAGGAAAATGTTGCGCAGCTTGAATGCACCGCGCAAGCCGGCGGCGGACTTTATCTCAGCGCGGAAAATGCGGATGAGCTGGCCGCGGCGTTCGAGCGCGCCGTCGCTCCGGTTGATCCGAGCAACGCCTTTCTTTCGGTCAAAGCCGTGGCCAACGGCGAGTTGATCGACGCCGTCGTGAACGTGTTCCGGCCGGGGACACGCAAAGACGTCGCCCATGGCCGCACCTACACCGCCGCCTCGACCAACCCGCGTTTGCTGCCGGTGGTGGCCGGCGAGTATGATGTTGAAGTGCAGGCGCTTCGTTTCAAGGGCGAGGCGATGCAGAAATTCAGCGGCGTCAAAATTGCGCCGGGCGACACGCTGAAGAAAATCGTTGATTTCAGCGTGGGTGAGCTGGCGGTGAAAGTCACGCGCAATGGCAAGCTCTCGGATGCCGCGATCAATGTGCTGGCGGCGGGCACGAAAACTTCGGTCGCCAGTGGCCGTTCTTACACCAGCTCCGGCTCGAATCCCAAAGTGTTCCAGATCACGCCCGGCAATTATGACGTTGTGATTAAATCGGTTGAATTAGCCGGAGACGTGGAGAAGAGAATCGAAAGCGTTATCGTGAAGAGCGGCGCGCGAGTGGATCACGCGCATGATTTTGCCAGCGGCACGCTGCGTATCGGCGCCGTTTCCGGTGGGGCGTTGGTTGACGCGACGGTGCAAGTTGTCGATGCGGCTTCCGGCGCGACGGTCGCGCAGGGCCGAACTTACACCAGCGCGAAATCCAATCCCAAAGCATTTGAGTTATCACCCGGGCGCTATCGCGTCATTGCCAAGTCGATCAAGAGCAAATCGGAAAAATCGCTGGAGGTTACTGTTGCCGCCGGCAAGGTGTCGGAGCATGCGATTGATTTTCCCAAATAAACGCCGGGGATAAAGCGATTGCCAATTCTGACGAGTGAGGTGCAAGCAACGACAAAATTTGTTTATAAAAACAAGTTTTTCCTGATTCAATCTTAATGTGTTATGAAAAATCATTAATCTCGGAGATCAATCATGGCAAGACCCGTCACACTTTTCACCGGCCAATGGGCCGATTTAACTTTGGAAACGTTGGCGCAAAAAGCCAAGGCCTGGGGCTTTGACGGCCTCGAGCTGGCGTGCTGGGGCGATCATTTTGAGGTGAGCCGCGCGCTCAAAGAGCCGGATTATTGCGAAAGCCGGCACAAGCTGCTGGCGAAGCACGGCTTGAAAGTTTGGGCGATCAGCAATCATCTCGTTGGCCAGGCGGTTTGTGATCGCATCGACGAGCGCCACAAATCCATTCTGCCGCCGCAGGTGTGGGGCGACGGCAAACCTGAGGGCGTGCAGCATCGCGCCGCCGAAGAAATGAAAGCCACCGCGCGCGCCGCGGCGAAGCTCGGCGTCAAAGTCGTCAACGGGTTCACCGGCAGCAGCATTTGGCATCTGCTGTATTCTTTTCCACCGGTTTCTCCCGCGATGATCGAAGCCGGCTTCAAAGATTTTGCCCAACGCTGGAATCCCATTCTCGACGTCTTCGACGAAGTTGGCGTCCGGTTTGCGTTGGAAGTGCATCCGACGGAAATCGCGTTTGACGTCGTCACCGCCGAGCGCGCGCTGGAGGCGGTTGGCCGGCGGGCGGCGTTCGGATTCAATTATGACCCGAGCCACTTCGGCTATCAAGGCGTGGATTATCTGGCGTTTCTCGAAAAATTCGGCGACCGCATTTATCATCTGCACATGAAAGACGTTTGGTGGGCGCCGACGCGGCGGCTCTCCGGCGTGTTCGGCGGCCATTTGAATTTCGGCGACAAAAATCGTTACTGGGATTTTCGCTCGCTCGGCCGAGGCTGCATCGAGTTTGAAGAAATCGTTCGCAGCTTGAACCGCCTCGGTTACAACGGCCCGCTGTCGATTGAATGGGAAGACAGCGGCATGGATCGCGAACACGGCGCGGCGGAAGCCTGCGCTTTCGTGAGGAAGCTCGACTTCAAGCCTTCCGCCGTCGCGTTTGACGCGGCGTTTGCGGAGAAGTAATTGCTTTGGGATTGAAAATGGAGTTTTTTAAAGATAAGGAGAACAGAAGGAGCAAATCTGCTTAGGGCTTCTGCATCGCCAAGTCTTGCAGCATGTTGCGAATGCGATCAAGTGTCTGCGAATTGACGCGGCCAAAAGTTTTGACCACAATTGATTGTGACAGCGCATAGATTTTGTCAACGCGCACTTGGCCGGGGCGATTCAGTTGCCCTTTTACTAAATCGGAGGGGTTGATAGTGAAACTGTAATCAACGAACTGTGGATTTGAAGTCATGGCCACGACAACGATATCGGCGGTTTTTTGGTTATAGGCATTGTTTGAAATGACAATAACCGGCCGCCGTTTTGTCGAAGAAAGGTCGGTGTAAGGAATTGGAATGAGGAGAATGTCGCCTTGCTCAAGCATTGTTCCAATCCTCGTCGTCATAAGGATTATCCCAAAAATCAAGGCTGCTTTGCGCTGCGGATAATAAATCGGCAAAAGCGTCGACAGGCTCCTCAATGACAAAAACGGTAACACGCGCGCCGGCTGGAAAAGGGACCTGTAATTCCACACGGCCCTTGTCCGTCACTTGCATATTGTATTTTAACGCGGTCTGCATGATGCGATGACTCCGGTTTTTTCATAAACATTTATCTATCTATTCATCAATTGCTTTTAATATAACAACTTTTCATCTCGAACGCAATGAGTATATTCGTCGCCCTCGCTGGAATTTTGCTTCTCCTCTTTCTCGTCATCCGCGTCAAGCTGCAAGCCTTCGTCGCGCTGCTGTTGGTGAGCGTGCTCGCCGGCATCGCCGCGGGAATGCCGTTGATCAATGTCCTGGACTCGATTAAAAAAGGCATGGGGGAGACGCTCGGATTCGTCGCCGTCGTCGTCGGATTGGGGGCGATGCTGGGGCAAATGCTGGAAGTTTCCGGCGGCGTCGAGCGGCTGGCGCAGGAATTGTTGAAAAAATTCGGCGAGGCCAAAGTGCAGTGGGCGCTGGCGTTGACCGGTTTCATCGTGGCCATCCCGATTTTTTTCGACGTCGGTTTCATCATCATCGTGCCGCTGGTGCACGGCTTGGCGCGCAAAACCGGCCGCTCGCTGCTTTATTACGGCATTCCGCTGGTGGTCGGATTGGCGGCGACGCACGCCTTCGTGCCGCCGACGCCCGGGCCGATTGCCGTGGCGGAATTGCTGCATGCTGATCTCGGCTGGGTGATTTTGTTCGGCATCATCGCGGGAGTTCCGGCGCTGGTCATTGCCGGCCCGTTGTTCGCGCGATATCTTGCGGCGCGCATTCACGTCACCGTGCCGGATTATTTTCAGCTTGAAAATCAGCAGCGCGCCGCTGGCAAAGAACTGCCGAGCTTCGGAACCGTCGCCGGCATTATTTTCATTCCCCTCGTGCTGATTATTTTAAATACCGTCTCCGGCGCCTGGTTGGAACCCGGGGCGCTGCGAAGCTTTCTCGCCTTTGTCGGGCATCCGTTTGTGGCGCTCATCCTGGCAACGCTGCTGGCTTTTTATTTGTTGGGCGGCCGGCGCGGTTACTCAGCCGAAGAGGTGCAGAAGATCGCCACCAAAGCGCTGGAGCCGGCCGGCATTATCATTTTAGTCACCGGCGCCGGCGGCGTGTTCAAACAGGTGTTGATCGATTCCGGCGTCGGCAAAGTTTTAGGCGAGATGATGGCGGCTTCGGCTTTGCCGCCGATTTTGCTCGCGTTCATCGCCGCCGCGATCATTCGCATCGCCCAGGGTTCCGCGACAGTGGCGATGATCACCGCGGCCGGCATTATATCACCGGTCGTGACCCAACTCGACATGCACGGCCCGGTTTTGGGCTTGATGGTGGTGGCGATTGCCGCCGGCGCGTCGATCATGTCGCATGTCAACGATTCCGGCTTTTGGTTGATCAATCGTTACTTCGGCTTGAGCGAAAAAGATACGCTGCGCACGTGGACGGCAGCGGTGACGTTGATGTCGCTGGTAGGGTTTGTTGTGGTTTTTGTGCTGGCGTTGTTTATTAACTGATCTGATAAAATTTCCCAACGGATTGAAACAACGCAACGGATAATAAAGTTTTTTATCCGTTGCGTTGTTTCTATCCGTTGAGGCCTTTTTAGTACCCGTTCTCAAATTTTAAGCTTGTTCATGATTATTATCCTCATGGGCGTTTCCGGCTCCGGCAAAACGGTGGTCGGGCAACTTTTGGCCGAGGAACTCGGCTGGCCGTTTTATGACGGCGATGATTTTCATCCTGAAGCGAATATAAAAAAGATGCGCGGCGGCATTCCCCTCGATGATGATGATCGTGACTTGTGGTTGGCAACTTTGCGGCGTCTGATCGGGCAACAACTTCAAAACGGCGCGAGTGCCGTTTTAGCCTGTTCGGCGCTCAAGCAAAAATACCGCGACCGGCTGCAGGAAGACCGGCTGGATGAAATTCGATTCGTGTATTTAAAAGGAGATTTTGCGCTCATTCAACAGCGTTTGCGCGAACGGCAAGGCCATTTTATGAACCCCAATCTTTTGCAAAGCCAATTCGAGGCGCTGGAGGAGCCGGCTGGTGTGCTCACTGTCGACGTATCGCAAGAGCCGGCGGTGATCGTCGATTTGATCAAGCACGAATTATCATGACTTTGCTTGCAGCTTCGCCAGTTCTTTTTGCAAACGAGCAAGTTCTGCTTCAGCAGCTTGTCGCGCGGCTGATTCTTTTTCCGCCTTGGCTTCTGCTTCGCGGCGCGCGGCTTCGGCTTCGTGACGCGCGGTTTCGGCCTCACGGCGCGCGGCTTCGGCTTCGCGGCGGGCGGTTTCGGCCTCTCGGCGCGCGGCTTCGGCCTCGGCCGGGGTTCGCAAACGCGCACCAACTTTAGGGTCGTAGAAGCGTAATTGTCCCTCTTCGACTTTTAGCTCCAATCCCAAGACTTTACTTGAGAGAATGTTCCCCGCCATCGACACGTACTCGCCGCCTTTGAGCCGGAAACCGCGCAAAGCCGGCTGGGTGGTTTCGCCGTAAGGATCGAAGAGAAAATACTCCCGAACGCCGAGGTTGGCGTAGATGTAATGTTTCGTTACTAAATCTTCCACTTTGGTGCTGGGGGAAGTCAGCTCGACCACCACCTCCGGCGCTTTGCCCTCTTCGTCTATTTTGTAGATGCGGCGCTCTTTTTTCTCCACGCCAAACACCACCAAAATATCCGGCGAGACCGACTGGCGATCTCCATTCTCATCGAGGTAATAAACGAAAATATTGCCGCTCACGTAGACCTGCGGATTATCGCGGAAATGCTCGTGCAGCGCGTGCAGCAAGTCAACCATCAGGTCGCGATGACGATCGGTTTCAGCCATAGGTTTTCCATCCGATTCCGGCAGATACTCTTCCCGCAAGTCTACGCCCCTCGGGGGATTTTCCGCAGAAGAGGCGGTTCGACGCGGCGGAAGAGTTGGTACTATTATTGTGGCCATAATTCTAACCGAAGAAATAAAATGGATTCAATTGACAACGCCAGAATATAATCACATTGGCGCTCAGATGCAAGCAGGAAATTGCGCCGGTTGTGGGCAAAACTATACTCATTTAGGGTCATTTTTATAGTGTCATTCGTTTCTCAGCGAAGCAATCCTTTGAAAACCAAGAGATTGCTTCGGCAAAAAGCCCCTCGCAATGACTCCAATTCCAACCCGTAACGAGTATATTCAATCGGCCGGACCAAAAAGAACGATTTCCACGCCGATCAAAAACGCACGCGGATTCCTGGAAACTCAATCTGCGTGATTTATTAATCGGCGTGGAAACCGTTTCACCAGTTCATTCCTCGTCAGTCATAATTTCCACCAACTCGACATCATAAATCAATGTCGCATTCGGCGGAATGTCGGGTTTTTGCCCGATTTCTCCGTAAGCGAGCTGGGGATGAAGAAAGAAGCGGTAGCTGCCGCCGATGCGCATGAGCTGAAAGCCTTCGACCCAGCCGGGGATGCCGCTTTTGATGAGCAGCGTCGAGGGTTTTCCTGAAAACCTTTCCGTGCTCGCGAATTCCTTGCCGTCGATAAATGTACCGCGATATTTGATTTTGACGCGATCATTTAAACCGGACTGGGGGCCGCGGCCTTCCGACAAAATAAGATATTGCAAGCCGCTGGCGGTGGTGACGACGCCGGGCTTCTTTTGGTTTTCGGCGAGAAAGGCTTCGCCGGCTTGCAGCCTTTTTTGCGCTTCTTCTTTTTGCTGGGCGATATATTCGTCGCCGATGCGCGTAAACTCCTCGGCCCGCAGGCGCTGGCGTTCACCTATTGGAACCAGCGATTCCTTTTTATTCAAATAATCCTCGATGCCGCGCTTAAAAAGTTCGAGATCAACGCCGGATTTGATATGTTCCATGTTCGGGCCGAAATCGTAGCCGAGCGCGTAGCTGAATTTTTCGCGCGTGGTGGTTAATTTTTGCGGGGTAGTGGCGGATGATTTTTCATGATCGGCGCATGATAAAACCAGCCAGAGGGGAAGCAACAGAAAAACGGGCATTTTAGACGACATCGCAACTCCTTTCCGTGATTGTGGGCAAAAACCGCTGTGGACGAGCAAAAGTAAAAATTTACAAAAAAAAGCTTGACAAAGCAAAAAAAAAGTGTAAATTTCGGAAAACGTTTTCCCCATCAATACGCGCGGTAAAATATCTTTTTTGGCTCTTGACTTTTACGGTTGGTTTGCATAGATTCATCCGGTTCTTAAATAAGCGAAAGCAAAGAATCAACCCAATTGAAAGATTTGAGTTCATGGCCTCACGACCCTCGACAACTTTGTTGTCTCTGTCTTCTTCTCAAACCAGGATTGGTTTTTTCCGTTTCCCTCTTTTTAGGATTCAGAGTGGTGTAACTTGTTCACCGATATTTACATTCAAGCTTTGATTTTTTATAGATCCGATTTTCTCCCCGTTTTAGTGGTTGCGCGCTGTCTTTAGGCTGTAAGCAAAACTGTTCATAAATGACGTTGTAAACAACCTAATTTTCTAACCATTCGGTAGGAGGAGGCGTATGAAAGCTTTCTGTACCAGGTTGTTCGGCGTGTTCACCGTTGCCGCTTTGTTGTTTCATGTGGCATGGTCGGATGTTCATGCTGGCACCACTGGCAAGATTGCTGGGCAAGTGGTTGATAAAAACACGGGCCAGGGTCTGCCAGGCGTTAACGTGGTCGTGGTCGGCACGAATCTGGGCGGGGTGACTGATGTGGACGGCAGATATTTTATTCTGCAAATCCCCCCAGGCTCGTACTCAGTGCGCGCGAACATTATCGGCTATAACGCGGTGGTGCAAACCGACGTGCGCGTGTTGATCGACCTTACGACGACGGTTGATTTCACCGGTAACTTTGCGCTGCAAGAAGAAGCGGTCCAGGTCGGCGAAGTGACGGTCGTGTCGCAGCGCCCGGTGGTACAACCCGACATTTCGGGCAACGTCGCCAACATCAGCGCGGTGGAGATTCAGAATTTGCCGCGCACCAGCGTGCAGCAAATCATCGATCTGCAAGCCGGCGTTGAAAAAGGCTTCGTTATCCGCGGCGGCGGTCGCGATCAAATCAACTTCGCAGTGGATGGCCTCTCGCTGCGTGATGGCCGCGACAATCAGGCATTCAACAGCATCAGCTACACGGCGATTGACGAAATTCAGGTGCAGACCGGCGGTTTCAATGCGGAATACGGCAATGTCCGCGCCGGTCAGGTGTCGGTGATCACCAAAGAAGGTTTGCGCGACAAGTACACTTTCGATGGCATCGTCCGTTACAGCCAGCCCGATCTGCGTTTTGGGCCGGGCCCCAAAGATCCGAACGCCTATTTTATGCGGCCATTTCTGGATCCGGCGGTCTCCGATAAAGGCACCAATAGCGGCGCGTGGGACATTTATACGCGGCGGCAATATTATCCTTTCGACGGCGGCTGGAATCAAATCGCGGCCGATCTGTTAAAGGATAAAGATCTGACGAATGATCTCTCCGTGGCGCAGTTGAAAGAGGTCTTCAATTATCATCATCGCAAGAATGTGGAAATTGAAGACTCGAATTATGAGATCGACGCCACTTTCGGCGGGCCGGTTCCTTTGTTGAACAAGCCGTTTGGCGATCTGCGTTTCAGCGCCTCCTATCGCGGCACCCAAGAGCCTTATTTCTATCCGCAGGCGCGCTCCTCCTTCAAAGAAGATTTGTTTCAAGGCAAGATCACGGCCGATCTCAAATCGACGATGAAACTGAACCTCATCGGCTTGTGGTCGAAGCAAACCGGCATGGCCGACTATGCGTTTGAGATCGTCAATTTCCCCAACCCCATGCGCGGGGGTACGCCGCTCTATCCCTGGACTGACGTTGAGCCGGGCCGTTGGACCGTGCTTAATGGCACCGACGGCAACGGCGACCACGTGGCGCGCAGCGTGATCTTTGGCGAAGATGTGTTTTCGATCAATGATACCAAGCGGTATTTGCTCGGCGGTTCTTTTACGCATACGCTGAACAAAAATACGTTTTATGAAGTTCACGTGTCGCGCTTCCATACCGCTTACGATTCCCACCCGAGCCGCCGGCGCAGCACGGCAGTAGTCAGGACAATAGGCCCGGGTTATGCGCTGGATGAGGCGCCATTTGGCTGGACCTCGAAAGGCGAGAACAGCATCGGCAGCGGTTTGCGTCTGGGCGGCCACTGGGCGCGCGCGCGTGACACTTCCCGCGTCGCGGTTTGGAACGCCAAGGTCGATTTCACCAAGCAATTGAACCGCGTTCAACAGCTCAAGGCCGGCGTCGAGCTGATCTTCAACGACTTGAACATGAATTTCCGCTCTGATGACTCGGTGATCGTGCACTTGAACCGGTCGCGGCAGAAGTGGGAGCAAAGCCCGATGCAGGGCGCGGCTTACGTGCAAAACAAGCTCGAGTTCAAGGGCATGATTGCCAACGTCGGCTTGCGTCTGGATTATTTCGACCCGCGCGGCGAGTGGTTCGAGTATTCCGCCTTTGACCGCGCGTTCACGGCGAAAAGCAACGCTAAGGGTCCACGCAAAAATAATTTCACATTTTTGCGGGCCTGAGCGTGTAGTTCCATTCCGGAAAAATTGTATGTGGTCTGATCATAATTTTAGCCGTTTGTGGTTCTGAAATTTTTAAGCC
>Ga0187892_10001395_pt1 | contig 55299 bp, 49 predicted proteins | sample MA1701073metaG_FD_139345 | JGI IMG/M metagenome (GOLD analysis project Ga0187892, IMG submission 139345) | Bio-ooze microbial communities from a basaltic lava cave in the Kipuka Kanohina Cave System on the Island of Hawaii, USA - MA170107-3 metaG ...
CGGCGCCTCAGGTCGGAGGGCAGGTCGGCGCTATCAGTAATGGCCCCGTCCGAGACCACGATCACCGGCCCGCTGCGCCCGGCCGCCGCCGCCAGGGCCGGACCGAGGCGACTGCGCCCTGCGCTCGGAGAGCCGGTATCGAACGCGGCGACGACGTCCCCGAAGCGCCAGATGAGCCCACCAGCCGCAAGCCGGCGCGCCGAGTCGAGAGCGGCCTGCCACACGCCATGCACACCGGCCATGCTGAGCGAGGCGTCGAGCAGCACCAGAGGCGGGCCGGTGGCGTCGCCCGGCCGCGAGCGCGCCGGGTTGACGAGCAGCACCAGCAGGGCGCCGACCGCCACCACGCGCAGCAGGACCAGCTCCAGCGTCAGCCGGCGGCGCATGTCAATGCCTCTGCCAGCGTGAACCGTCCGTCGTGCAGCGCCCGTCCCACGATCGCGCCGGCGAGGCCGGCGTCCCGCGCCGCCGCGAGATCGGCCAGCGACCCGACGCCGCCGCTCACCACCACGTCGATACCCAGGCGCGCGATCGCCTGTGCACCCGTGAGATCCGGACCGGCCATCGTTCCATCCCGAGTCACGTCGGTGTAGATCATGGTGCGGGCGCCCAGGTCGCTCGCGCGGCGGGCCAGCTCGAGCACCGCCATGGGTGCCGGAAGCCGGTTCACTCGCGGGGTGACCTGGCCATCGGCGGCCTCGATCGCGACGGCGAGCCGTTCCGTGCCGTGTTGCTGCACGAGCCGCCCGACCAGGGCGGGATCCTGGGCCGCCGCGGCACAGCCGATCACGACGCGCGTCGCTCCCCACTCGAGCATGCGCGCGAGCACGTCCGGGTCGGCCAGCGACCCGCCGACCTGCACGCGCAGCGGCGCCGAGCCGAGGACGGCCTGGATCACCGCCGCGTTGCCGCCGCGCCCGTAGGCGCGGTCCAGATCGACGAGGTGGATCCAGCGCGCCGCCGCCCCGGTCGCGAGGCGTGCGACGGCGGCCACCGGATCGTCGCCATACACGGACGGGCGGGACGCGTTCCCGGTGCGGACGTGCGCGATGCGCCCGCCCCGAATGTCAACGGCGGGATAGAGCTCCACGTGGAAAACGGAAGTTAGTCGACCTTGACGGTGCCGCTCACGGCTCGTGGCGGCTCGAGCTCGAGCGCGAGCGCCGAGCGCGTGGCTTCGAACGCGGCCTGCAATGAGCGCGGGATCGGGGCGCCGGTTCCCGCGGTGCTGCGCTGGGGGTTGGTCGGGCGCCCGTTGATGACGAACTCGTAGTGCAGGTGCGGACCGGTGGACAACCCCGTCGAGCCGACGAATCCGATCGTCTCGCCCTGCCGGACGCGCGAGCCGACGTGGAGCCCTTTGGCGAATCCCGCCAGGTGGCCGTAGCGCGTGTGAATCCCGTTGACGTGACGCACCTCGATCATGTTGCCCATCCCGCCCACGCGGCCGGCGCGGGACACCTGGCCATCCGCCGTGGCCCGCACGGGGGTGCCGTAGGCGGCCGAGTAGTCCACGCCGTGGTGGGCGCGATAGGAGCGCAGGATCGGATGGACGCGCCCGCCGAAGCGGCTCGAGATGCGGCGGAACTGGAGCGGCGCGCGCAGGAACGCGCGCTTGAGCGAGCGCCCGTGGTCGTCGAAAAAGCCGCCGCGCTCCTGCAGCGAGTCGGTCACGAAAAAGAAGGCGTAGCTCGGCGTATGGGCGACCTCCACGCGGGACGCCACGACACGTCCAAACCGCCGCTCGCCCCCCCCTCCCCCCTCGCGCGACAGCAGGCGCTCGAACAGCACTTCGAACTGATCGCCCGGCCGCACATCGCGCGTGAAATCCACTTCCCAGTCATACACGTCGGCGATCGCCCAGGCGAGCGTCTGGCGCTCGGGCCCGGGCAGCACGCTGTCCGGGAGCGACGCGTCGAGCGCCTGGTACAGCGACGTCGTGATCGTGCCCTGAATGCGGAGCCGCTCCGGCACCCAGGCGATGTGCTCCTCGCGCTCGGACCAGCTGCCCCCCGCCGAATCGCGCGCGTACCACAGCCGGCGCTCCGGCCCGACGCGCAGGCTGAGTCGATCGATCACGGAGTCGGTGAGCGGCTGGCGGAAATGCAACACGAGTCCCGGACGCAGGCGGCGCGCGTCGAGGCGACGAGCCGCGGCGAGAAAGGCCGCGTACCGCCTCCCCGTGACGCCCGCGCGGGCCAGCACGTCGGACAGCGTCTCGCGCTGCCCCAGCGTGTCGGTGAACTCGCGATAGGCGCTGGTCACGCGGATCGTGGGCGCGCGCATAGGCCCGCGCCAGGGCCTCAGGGCCCACCCCGACACGCCCGCTGCGACCAGCAGGCCGACCAGCGCGACCCGACGGACCCGCATCAGTCCATCTGCCGCCTGATAAACGTCGGGATCTCCATCTCGTTCACCTCCGGCTGGCCCGTGCCGGGGGTGGCCGGGCGCCGGGGGGGGGTCGGCGTGGCGTCTCCCGGCTTGGCGTAGCCCGGCGGCGGCGTGGGGGTGGGACGGGCGGGCCGCTTTTCGAACGGCAGCACTCCGGCGGCCGGACGGGCGCCGGGCGCCGCCAGGGCTTCCGCGGCCGTCGCCTTGTCGAATCCGGTCGCGATCACGGTGACGCGCACCTCCCCCTGCATCGCCGCGTCGCGCACGGCGCCGAAGATGATCTCGGCGTCGTCCCCGGCGGCGTCGTGAATCGCCTCGCTGATCTGCGTCACCTCGCCCAACGTGTAGTCCGGGCCGCCGGTGATGTTGATCAGCACGCCGGTCGCGCCGGCGATCGAGATGTTGTCGAGCAGCGGCGAGCTGATGGCCTGCTGAGCCGCTTCCATGGCGCGGTTCTCGCCCCGGCCGGTCCCCGTGCCCATCAGGGCCGTGCCGCCGTTCTGCATGACGGTCCGCACGTCGGCAAAATCTACGTTCACTTCGCCGGTCACGCAGATGATCGAGGAAATGCCCTGCGTGGCGTGCAGCAGCACCTCATCGGCCTTCTTCAACGCATCCTGGAACGGGATCCCTTTCCCCACCACCGCCAGCAGGCGCTCGTTGGGAACCACGATCATGGTGTCGACGTGCTTGCGCATCTCGGCGATCCCCATCTCCGCCTGCCGCATACGCTTACGCCCCTCGAACAGGAACGGCTTGGTCACGATGCCGATCGTCAGAGCGCCCAGGTCGCGGGCGATCTGGGAGATGATGGGCGCCGCGCCGGTGCCGGTGCCGCCGCCCATGCCGCAGGTGACGAAGACGAGGTCGGCCCCCTGCAGGGCGTGGAGCACTTCGTCGCGGTTTTCCTCGATCGCCTGGCGACCGATCTCGGGCCGGGCACCGGCGCCGAGGCCGCGCGTCAGCTTCTTGCCGATCTGCACCTTCACCGCAGAGTGGTTCTTCTCGAGCGCCTGCGCGTCGGTGTTGACGGCGATGAACTCGACGCCGGCCACGCCTTCATCGATCATGCGGTTCAAGGCGTTGCCGCCTCCGCCGCCGATGCCGACGACTTTCATGCGCGCGTTCTGTCCCACCGTCTCTTCCAGTTCGAAGATCATGGCTCCCTCGGGCCCTCGATCAGAAGAAGTCTTGCAGCCATCGTTTCAGCGGTCCCAACATCCGCTCGACGCTGCCGTCCGCCGCGCCCCCGCCCGCCCCGGCGGCGCCCTGCGCCAGCCGTCGCGCCCCATACAGCACGAGCCCCACGGGCACCGCATAGCGCGGCGCCTGCACGCTGTCGACCAGACCGGAGATCCCCAGCTCGGGCGCGCCGGCCCGCACCGGGACGGCGAACACCTCGCGGGCCAGCTCCACGAGACCCGGCAGGTGGGCGGTGCCGCCCGTCAGGACGACGCCCGCCGGCAGCCGGCCGCCGCCGTAGCCGGCGCGCTCGAACTCGCGTCCCACCAACATGAAAATCTCATCCAGCCGCTGGTGAATGATGTGCGACAACAGCTCCCGCGACGCCTGGCGCGCCCCCTGCCCCGGCGTGGACGGCAGGTTGATCATCTCCGACGCGTCCACGAGCGGCGCGTAGGCGATGCCGTGCCGCTCCTTCAACCGCTCGGCGTCCGCCTGCGTCACACCCAATCCCTGCACCAGGTCGTTGGTCACGTGCGCGCCCGCGTACTTGAGCGAGGCGACGTGCCGGATCTTGCCCTCGTGGAAGATGGCCACGCCCGTCGAGCCGCCGCCGACCTCCACCAGCGCGACCCCCAGCTCCTTCTCGTCGTCCGTCAGCACGGCGTAGGAGGCCGCCAGCGGCTCCAGCACCAGGTCGGCGACTCGATACCCGGCGCGCTGCACCGCCTTGCGCAGATTCTGGGCGGCGGTCGACTGCACCGTCACCAGGTACATCTCGACCTCGAGCCGCATCCCGGTCATGCCCACGGGATCCGAGATGCCGCGCTGCTGATCGACCATGTATTCCTGCGGGATGTCGTGCAGCAGCTCCTGATCGGGCCCGAGCGAGACCGCGCGGGCGACTTCGTTCACGCGCGCCACGTCCCCGGTCGAGATTTCGTCGCCGTTCACCGCCACGACGCCCGAGGAGCCGCGAGCCGACACGTGCTCGCCCGCGATGCCGCAGGTCACGGCGGCCACCTTCACGCCGGACATGCGCTCGGCGTCCCGGAGCGCCGACGTCACCGAGCGCGTGGTTTCCTCGATGTCGCGGACCACGCCGCGCCGCACGCCGCTGTTCTTGGCGAGGCCGACGCCCAGCACCTTGGCCAGCGGGGTCCGCGGCAGGTCGCCGACCACCTCCGCGATCACCGCGCAGGTCTTGGTGCTGCCCAGATCGAGGCCCGCCACCAGGCGCCGATCGCGCGTCACGATCCGGTCCGGCTCGCGCGCCGCACGACGATCTGGCCGGCGTAGCGCGCATCGAGCTCCACATAGGAAATCGCCCGCGACGTCAGGTCGTGCGCCACCATCTCGACGGCGCGAATCACCTCCGGGCCGACGTCCCGCGTCACGAGCAGGCGCCGCGAGCCGAGCTGCAGCAGCACCGTGTTCCGCTCGACGCGGGCAGCCGTGATCGATTCGTACAGCGTCCGATCGACGGCCTGGACCAGGGCCAGCACCCCCACCAGCTCCGCATCCGCGCTCGCCGCGACCGGCAGGTCCGGCGCCCCGCGCGAGGGGTCATAGGGCATCGGCCGACCGGCGCCATCCACGACGGTGAGGGGCCCGCCGTGTTCGCCCGGGACCAGCGCCACCGGCTCTTCTTCGCGCACGATCAGCTTGAGGACGCCCGGGAACCGCCGCGCCACGCGCGCGGTGGCGATGCCCGGCACACCCCGCAACCGATCGGCCAGCGGATCGCGATCGTCGAACACACTCGCCCGGGGCCCGAGGCGCAGCGCCCCGATCACGGCGTCCGGCGCGAGATAGCGCACGCCGACGAGCTCGACCTGACGCACGCGGAAGAATCCCACGTGGCGCATCACGCGCGGTCCGAGCAGCCACAGCGCCAGGATCGCGATCACCGCCACGCCGATGCGTTTCGTGCGCGCCGTCATCGCAGCGAGCCCAACAGGTCTCGGCCGACCCGCGTGATGTCCCCGGCGCCCAGCGTCAGGACGACGTCGCCCGGTCGCACCTGGCCGGCGACGGCCGCCGCGAGCGCGTCGCGCTCGACCACCTGCGGCGCGCGTCCCGCCGCCCGCGCGCCATCGGCCACGAGCGCCGCGGTCACGCCCGGCAACGGCTGCTCACGCGCCGCATAAATCGGGGCCACGACGACGACGTCCGCCGCCGCCAGCTCGCGGCCCAGCGCCGCGCCGTGCAGCGCCGTGCGCGAGTACAGGTGCGGCTGAAACACAGCGATGAGTCGCCGATCGGGAAACGCCTGTCGCGCCGCCGCGAGCGTCGCCCGCACCTCGCTCGGGTGGTGCGCGTAATCGTCGATCACCGTCACTCCCCCGATCTCTCCCACGCGCTCGAAGCGTCGCGACGCGCCGCCGAACTCCGCCAGCGCCGCCGCGGCGCGTCCCAGGTCCGCGTCGAGCGCGCGCGCGACGGCGAGAGCGGCCCCGGCATTGCGCAGGTTGTGCACCCCGGGCAGCCGCAGGGCCAGCGACACCGCGCCCACGTCGGGCAGCGTGACCGTGGCGCGGGATCCCGTGGGCGTCTGCACGACGTCGGAGAGCCGCACGTCGCAGTCGGTCCCCGCCCCCACCCGCCACAGCGGCACCGAGACGGCTCGGGCGACGCGCGCCGCGCCCGGGTCGTCGCAGCCAACGATCACCCGCCGCGCGCCCCGCGTAAACTGCACGAACGCCGCTTCCAGCGCCTCCACGCGACCATCGTAACACTCGAGGTGATCCGCCTCGACGTTGTTGATCACCGCGATGGTCGGGGCGAGCGACAGAAACGCCTTGTCGTACTCGTCCGCCTCCACGATGTAGAGCGACGCGTCGCCGATCCGCGCGTTGCCGCCCCACGCCGCGACGCGGCCGCCCACGAGACCCGTCGGATTCCGCCCCGCGGCGACGAGCGCGTGCGTCGTCATCGCCGTCGTCGTCGTCTTGCCGTGCGTGCCCGCGACCGCCACGACCGTAGCGCCGGCGACCATGGCGCCGAGCGCGTCGGCACGGCGCACCACCGGCAACCCGCGCGCGTGCGCCCGGGCCAGCTCGGGGTGATCCGTCGGCACCGCGGCCGTCACGACCACGGCGCGCGCCTGGTCCAAATGGGCTGGGTCATGCCCGCGCCACACAGGAACGCCCAGCGCCTCGAGGTCAGCTGCACCGGAAGTGTCATTGTCGCAACCACTTACGGGTATCCCGCGGCGCCTGGCTAGGAGCGCCAGGGCACTCATCCCCGCTCCGGCAATACCCATGAAGTGAATCGGTCGGGAATCGCCGTCGGGTGCAAACAAGGTCATCTGTGGGTGGCTAATATAGGAAATTATAGGCACTTAGAAAAGAGCAACCGTTAATTCCCCGGTACTGTCAATAATTTTGACACTATGTCGGTGGCCGCCGACGGCCGACCCCGGGCCCGCGCCGCCGCCGCGATCGCCTCGCGCCGGCGCGGATCCGCCAGCAGGTCATCGACGCGCGCGGCGAGCGTGCGTCCGTTAAGCTCGGGTTCGGTGAGCACGAGCGCCGCGCCCGCGGCCTCGAGCGCGCGCGCGTTGTGCAGCTGATGATCGGCCGCCGCGTGGGCGAGCGGCACCAACACGCTCGCTTTCCCCCAGGCCGCGAGCTCCGCCGTCGTCATGGCGCCGGCGCGGCACACCACGATGTCGGCCAGCCGGTAGGCGCGCGCGATCGGATCGAAGAATCCCTGCACCACCACGCGACCGCGCACGGCGTAGCGCGCGAACGTCGCGGCGTGCGTGGGTCCCGTCCCCCATAACAGATTCACATTCTGCAGCCCGCGATGCTCCAGCGCGCCGGCCACCGCATAGTTGAGCACGCGGGCACCCTGGCTGCCGCCGAAGACGAGCACCGTCGGACGTCCGGCGTCCAGGCCGAACGCCGCGCGTGCGCTCTCGCGATCGCCGCTGTCGTCGGCCGCCGGCGGCCGAATCGGATTGCCGAGGGCGAACACCTGGGTGCGCGGACCGGGACGCAGGCGGCGCTCCGCTTCCGGGAACCCGAGGTGGATTTGGCGCGCGCGCCGCGCCAGCCAGCGCGTGGTGAGGCCGGGGATGGCGTTCTGTTCCTGCAACGCCGTCGGGATCCCCGCGCGCTGCGCCAGCCATACGACCGGCCCGGAGGCGTACCCGCCCGTTCCCACCACGAGGTCGGGGCGCTCCACGACGAGCATCCGTCGCACCGAGCGCCACACCCGCCAGGCGACCAGCGGCCAGCGCAGGTTGCGCCACCACTCGCGGCGGTACAGCGGCTCGATCGGGAGCAGGTAGTGGCGGAACGGGTGGCGCGGCAGGATGTCGGCCTCGATACCGCGCAGGGCGCCGGCCACCACCGCTTCGGCGTCGGGTCGCGCCTCGCGCAGCGCCTGCGCCAGGGCCAGCGCGGGCATCAAATGCCCGCCGGTCCCGCCGCCGGCGAACAGAATTCTCACGCGCGCCGCGAGGCGGCGGCGCGGCCTCGGCGCGATGGCGGCGACGACGCCGGCTCGGCCGCGCCCCGCGCTCCGCGTCCCTGGCCGATGCTCACGAGGATCCCCGTCGCGATGAGGGAGACCAGCAGGCTGGAGCGTCCGTAGGAGACGAACGGCAGCGTGATGCCGGTGGCGGGAAGCACCGCGAGGTTCACGCCGATGTGCAGGATGGCGCTCACCCCGATCAGCGCCGTCAGCCCCGACGCCAGCAGCTGCCCGAACGGGTCGCGCGCCGAGCGCGCGATCCGGAACCCCAGCCAGACGAAGAGGCCGAACCCCACCGCGAGGCCCACGACGCCGATGAATCCCCACTCTTCCCCGAGCGTGGAGAAGATGAAATCGCCGTACGCGTACGGCAGATAGCCGAGCTTCTGCTGGCCCTGACCGATGCCCACGCCGAACAGCTGCCCCGCCCCGATCCCGACCAGCGACTGGTGCACCTGCCAGGTCGCCTCACTCGGCGCGCTGCCCGGATTCAAAAAAGTGAGGATCCGGGCGAGACGATACTGCGCCGACGCGACCGCGCCGAACACGAGCGGCGCGCTGGCGACGGCGAGGAGCAGGAAGTGGCCGATCTTCGCCCCAGCCGAGAACATCACGACCCCGGCGAGCAGCGTCACAAGCAGCGCCATCGAGAGATTCGGCTCGAGAAAGATCAGGCCGACCATCGGCATCACGATGACCATGACCGGCACCACGCCACGCCGGAAGCTCCGCATCTCCTCACCCTTCTTCGCGGCGAGCATCGCGGTCCAGGCGACGACGGCGAGCTTGGCCAGCTCCCCGGGCTGCACGCCCACGGGCCCGAGGTAGATCCAGCGACGCGCGCCGTTGAGCGTCGGCGCGATGGAGTGCGTGAATGGCAACAGCGGGATCATCAGCAACAGCGCGACCGCCCCGATCAGCTGCCACGCGTGGCGCTCCCACACGTGATAATCCAAACGCGCCGCGATCGTCGCCAGCACCCCGCCCACCATGAACCCGATGAGCTGATTCTGCGCGTAGCTCGCGCCCACCACGCCGCCGCCCTTGGCCCGTAACAGGCTCGAGGCGCCGTACACGGCGATGATCCCGATCATCGACAGGGCCATCGCCATCACGGCGAGCAGGCGAGTCTCCCAGCGCCGTTCGCTCACGTCAGGCCAGCGCGAGACGCCGAAACGCGGCGCCGCGCTCCTCATAGTTCCTGAACATGTCGTAGCTCGAGCAGGCCGGGGACAGGAGCACCGCGTCGCCCGCGCGGGCCGCCTGGCGCGCGCGCGACACGACGTCGGCGAAATCCCCGCCCCGCTCGATCGGGACGACGCCCTGCAGATCCCGCTCCACCAGGGGCCCGGCCTCTCCGTAGGCGACGACCAGGCGGCAGCGCGACTTGAGCAGGGGCGCGAGCCCTGTATACGGCTCTCCCTTGTGACGCCCGCCCAGCAACAGCACGAATGGCCGATCCATCGCCTCGATCGCCACCGCCGTGGACGCGACGTTCGTCGCCTTGGAGTCGTTGATCCACTGGACGCCGCCCGGGTCGCCGACCGGCTCGAGCCGGTGCGGCAACGCCCGGAAACTGCGCAGGCCCTCGGCGATGACCGCCGGGCCGATCCCCGCTTCCGTCACGGCCAGCGCGGCGGCGAGCGCGTTGGCCACGTTATGATCGCCGAGCAGCGCCAGCGCGTCGCGCGGCAACAACCCCGCACCGCCCAGCCGCAGCGTCCGCTCGCCCGCGTCGTACCAGCCTTCACTCGGCCCGCGCAGGGAGAACCGCACCGCCCGGCCCGGGACACCCGCCGCGAGCGCCAACGCCGTCGGGTCGTCGCCGTTCAGGACCCACACGCTGGCCGCGGTCGCATTGCGAAACAGCAATCGCTTGTCCGCATAGTAGGCGGCGACGTCCGGATACCGGTCGAGATGGTCGGGCGACAGATTCGTCAGCACGCCGATGGCGGGCGCGAAGCTCGGACTGTCGTGCAGTTGAAAGGACGATACTTCGACGGACAACCACTGCAGGCCCGCGGGCTCGAGCGCCACGTCCGCCAGCGGCCGCCCGATGTTCCCGGCGGCCGCCGCCGCCAACCCGGCGGTCTTGAGGAGATGCGCCACCAGCGCCGTCGTGGTCGTTTTCCCGTTGGTGCCCGTGATGGCGATGCACGACACCGCGTCGAGCGAGCGGAACCCGAGATCCAGCTCGGAAATGATCGGTACGCCCGCGGCGCGCGCCGCGGCCAGGGGCGCCGCCTCTGGGGGGACCCCGGGCGATACGACCACGGCCACCGCGCGCCGCAGCCGGTCCACATCGTGCCGACCGAGCTCCACCGTGACCCCGGGCAGCGCCCGCAGCGATTCGACCGCGGCGCCGCCGGCCGGCGCGGGCGACGCGTCGCTGGCGTACACATGCGCTCCCGCGCGCACCAGGAGCCGCGTCGCGGCGACGCCGCTCTTGCCGAGCCCGATCACCGCTACGTCCGCTCCCCGCCAGGCCGCGGGCAGCGTCATCGCACCTTGAGCGTGGCCAGCGCCATCATCGCGCACAGAAACCCGAGGATGTAGAACCGGGTCACCACCTGCGGCTCCGACCAGCCCTGTTTCTCGAAGTGATGATGCAGCGGCGCCATGCGAAACACGCGGTGCGCATCCGCATACGCCTTGCCGCGCCGCCACTTGTTCCAGCGGTAGCCGTTCACCTGGAGGATCACCGAGCACGTCTCCGCGACGAACACGCCGCCGGCGATCAGCAGCAGGAACTCCGCCTTGAGCAGAATCGCGACCGTCCCCAGGGCGCCCCCGATGGCGAGCGCACCGGTGTCGCCCATGAAGACCTGCGCCGGGTAGGCATTGAACCAGAGAAAGCCGAGCGCCGCGCCCATCAGCGCGCCACAGAACACCGCCAGCTCGCCCGATCCCGTCAAGTGCATCACGCCCAGATACCGCGACGCGTCGGTCCGGCCGAACAGGTAGGCGAACACGGCGAACGACCCGGCCACGATGCCGGTGAGCCCGGTGGCCAGCCCGTCCAGGCCGTCGGTCAGGTTGACCGCGTTCGAGCTGGCGGTCACCACGAAGGTCACGAACGCGATGTACAGCGGCCAGGGGAGCGCCAGAAAGATGTACTTGAACAGCGGCAACTGCGTCGACGTCGCCATGGTGGGGACGAAGGGCCACAGCACGAGCACGATGCCCAGCGCCAGACCGAACGACACCTGGCCCACGAGCTTCCAGCGCGCCACGAGTCCCTGGGACTTCCCGCGCACGATCTTGAGATAGTCGTCGACGAACCCGATCAACCCCATCCACAGGGTCGCGGTCACGGCCACCAGCACGTAGCGCGTGTCGAGGCGGGCCCACAGCAACGTGGGCACGATCGTCGCCAGAATGATGATCAGCCCGCCCATGGTCGGCGTGCCGCGTTTCTCCTGATGGGTCGCCGGGCCTTCGGCCCGGATCACCTGCCCCACGCCCCGTGCGTGCAACCGGCGGATCACCAGGGGACCGACGAAGAAGGCCAGGACCAGCGCCGTGATCGTCGCGCCGGCGGTCCGGAAGGTGATGTAGTTGAACAGGTTGAAGAGGATGTGCTGTTTGGCGAGTGGTGCCAGCAGGTGATAGAGCACGGGGCCGCGCGCCTCCTCAGCCGAGGTGAGGCAGCACCCGCTCCAGCGCGACCCCGCGCGACGCCTTGAGCAGGACTACCTCGTTGCCGTGGAGCGCCGCCTTGAGCCGCGGTCCCAGTGCAGCAGCGTCCGCCGCGATCAGGAGCCGCTCGCCCAACCGGCCGCGGTAGGGAGCGAATGCGCTCGCGAAGTCGCCCACCACGGCGACCAGCACCGGCTCGGCGCCGACGATGTCCGCCGCGGCGAGCGCATGCAATCTCGCACTCTCCGCTCCCAACTCCAACATCGGCCCCACGACCACGGCCAGGGGCCGCCGCTGCGTGCCCGCGAGCCGGGCGGCGGACTCCACGGCGCGCCGCAGCGAGGCGGGACTCGCATTGTAGGTGTCGTCGATGACCGTCAGGCCGCCGACGGTCAGCACGCGCCCGCGCCCGCCGGGCAGGCGCGCGTCCGCCAGTCCGGCCAGCGCCGCCGCCGGATCGACGCCCGATTCCCGGGCCACGGCGAGGGCCAGCATCGCATTGTCGGCCTGATGGAGGCCGAACATGGACAGCGTCACGGCTCGTCCTTCCCAGCGCAGCCGGCAGCGACCATCGGCTTCCAGGGTGACCGCATCCGCCACGACGTCGGCCGGACGTGACGTGCCGGCGACGACGGTTCGCGTGCGCGCGCGAGCCTCGCCGGCCAGCTCGGGCGGCTCCGTACCGACGATCGCGACCGGCACACCGTCGAGCAGGGACAGCTTCTCCCGCATCACCCCCGCGAGCGAACCGAATCCCTCGACGTGGGAGTACCCGACGTTGGTGATCACCCCGATGGTCGGCTCGATCACGTCGCGCAACCGGGCGATCTCGCCCGGGACGGACGCGCCGGCTTCGACGACGAGCGCCGCGGCGTCTGGCGGCGTCGCCAGCAGCGTCAGCGGCACCCCGACTTCGTTGTTCAGGTTGCCGGACGTCGCGTGGACGGCGTAGCGGGGCGCCAGCGCCGCCCGCACCAGCTCCTTGGTGCTCGTCTTGCCAGTGGAACCCGTGATCGCCACGATCGGCGTCCCCGGACCGAGCGCGCGGCGACGCGCGCGCGCCAGGCGGCCCAGGGCCGCGCGCGGATCGTCCACACCATACAATGGAAGGCCGGGCACGGGGGCCGTCCCGCGCCGGACCACGGCGGCGGCGGCGCCGCGCGCCTGGGCCTGGGCGAGGAAGTCGTGAGCGTCGAATCGCTCGCCGGTGAGGGCCACGAACAGCTCGCCGCGGTTGATGCGCCGCGTGTCGGTGGCGATGCCGGCAAAGCTCGCCGGGGCCGGAGCCGGTGCCGGCACGCCCAGCGCGTCCGCGACCCGGGCGCCGGTCCAGAAATCCGTGGCCATCACGAGGCGCCGAGCTCGCGGATGATGGTGCGCTCGTCGAACGGCTGCTTCACGGTGCCGATGACCTGGTAGGTCTCGTGCCCCTTGCCGGCCAGGAGCAGCGTGTCCCCATCGCGCGCCAGGGAGAGCGCCCGGGCGATGGCGGTGCGCCGGTCGAGCTCACGCAGATGCGGCCGGGCCACGGGCCCGCGCATCCCGGCCTCGACCTCATCGAGAATGCGCTCCGGATCCTCGGTCCGCGGGTTGTCCGACGTCACGATCGCGAGATCCGCGAGCCGCGCGACGACCTCCCCCATCGGGGCCCGCTTGCCGCGGTCCCGGTCGCCGCCGGCGCCGAACACGACCAGCAGCCGGCGCGGCGTGATCGGGCGCAGCGCTTCGAGCGCGCGTTCGAGGGCATCGGGCGTGTGCGCGTAGTCCCGCAGGATGGTGCACGGCCGCGTGGCGAGCCGCTCCATCCGTCCCGGCACCTGCGGCGCCTGCGCCAATCGCTCAGCGATCGCTTCGACGGGCAAGCCCATGCCCCACGCCGTGGCCGCCACCCCGAGGGCATTCGCGACGTTGAACCGGCCCACGAGCGGCAGCCGGACCGGAGCCGAACCGAGCGGCGTGACGAGCTCGAAGCGGGAGCCGCCGGGATCGACCGTAATGCGACGGGCGGTGACCTCTCCTCCGCGTTCACCGAACGTGATGCGCCGCCGCCCGCGCCGCAGCTTCTGCCAGGCGGGATCGTCGGCGTTCACCACTTCCAGACTGTTGGGGCCGAGGTAGTCGGCGAGCCGCGCCTTGGCGCGGTAGTAGTCCTCGAAGGTGCGATGGTAGTCGAGATGATCGCGCGTCAGGTTGGTGAACACGCCGACCCGAAACGTCAGCCCCTCCACGCGTCCCTGGTCCAGGCTGTGCGACGACACCTCCATGGCCACGCCGCGCGCGCCCCGGGCCGCCAGCTCGGCGAGCGTGGCCTGGAGGTCGATCGGACCCGGCGTCGTCAGATTGCCGGCCTCGCTCGCCACGGGGGCGCCTGAGGGATCGATCGCGCCCAGCGTTCCGATCGACCCCATCGGCTCCACGGCCGACAACACGTGTCGCGCGAGAGCGACGCTGGTGGATTTCCCGTTGGTCCCGGTGACCCCGACCAGATCGAGCCTGGCCGCCGGTCGTCCGAACCAGGCTTCGGCCGCCTTGGCGGCCGCCCGCCGGCCGTCGGTGACGACGATCTGCGGCAGGGTCAGGGGAATCGCCGTTTCCACCAGCGCGGCGGCGGCGCCAGCGCGCTGGGCGGCGGACACGTAGGTGTGGCCGTCCTCCACGGTGCCCCGGATCGCGCAGTACAGCATGCCGGCGCTCACCTTGCGGGAATCGGCGGTCAGACCGGTGATCGCGGGCAGCGCGCCCACCGGCTCGGTGGCCAGCAACTTCGCCTCCCGCAACGCCGTGATGACCTCCGCCGTCGTGGTCACCGGCGCTCGGCCGCGAACAGCGTGACGACGGACCCCGTCGCCGCGGCGCTGCCGGCGGCGGGCCACGTGTGCTCGGCGACGCCCCACCCGCGCAGCACCACGCGGAAGCCGCGGCGATGCAGCGTGCGCACGGCCGTGCGCAGCGATTGCCCGGTTACGTCGGGGACGAGCTGGCGGCCGGCTCGCGGTTCCGCGGTGTCCGGGTGGAACGGCCACGGCACCACGTACGGGACCACCCCATCGTCCGGCGGCTCGGCCACGGATGGGGCGACCGGCGGCGTCGCGACCCGGGCGCGGTTCAGCGTCACCGTCCGCGACGCGAGCGCCTGCTCGAGCAAGGACCGCGTGACCGGGGCGGCCGTCTGCGACGCGAAGTAGCCCCGCTTGGAGGGATCGGGATCGTCGATCTTGACGATCACGACGAGCTGCGGGTCGTCGGCGGGGAACAGGGTCGCCAGCGAGGCGACGTACTGGCCCGGCGCGTAGCGCCCCTGCACCGTCCGCCGGGAGGTGCCGGTTTTCGCGGCGACGCCGAAATGGGCGATGGTGACGCCGGTGCCGGTGCCCTCGACCACGACGCCCCGCAGCAGCGTCCGCAGCTGCCGGGCCAGCGCCGGGGCGACGACGCGGCGCACCGGTTCGGGACGGTGCCGGTACAGCACCTCCCCATCGGCGTCGTGCACCTCGCGCACCAGCGTCGGGACCAGCAGGACGCCGTCGTTCGCGATGACGGCATAGGCCGCCGCCAGCTGCAGCGGCGTGGCCGCGATCTCGTATCCGATCGCGAGACTCACGGCGCTCGTGCCGGACCAGTCGTCGGGGCGCCGCAGCCGGCCGGGCGACTCGGAGGGAAACTCGACCCCGGTCGGCGCGCCGAACCCGAAGTCGCGCAGCGTCGTGTACTGCTCACGCCGATTGAGGCGCTTCACGAACTTCGCCATCGCGATGTTGCTCGAGACGGCGATCGCCTGCGCCAGGGTGAAGGACGGCAACGGATGCTCGTCGACCAGCACCGGGCGTCCCGGGAGCTTGTAGCGCCCGCCTTCTCCCGACACGCGCTCGGTGGAACGCACGCGATCCAGCGACAACAGGCTCGCGGCGGCGAAGATTTTGGCGAGCGAGCCCGGCTCGTAGGTTTCGGTGAAGGCGCTGGGCGGCGTGCTGCCGTCGCGGCGCTGCGACGCGACGGCCAGCAGCTCGCCCGTCTTGGGATCGAGCACGACGACGTCGCCGCCGGCGGCATTCAGCTCGCGCAACGCCTCCGCGAGCACCTGTTGGGCGATCTCCTGCAGCTCGGCGTCGAGGGTGAGCACCAGATCGGCGCCGGGGACGGGGGCGGCGATGCGCCGGGACGGCGACGCATATTCACGGCCCGAGCGGTCCTTGAGGACGACCGCGGCCCCCGCCCGGCCGGCCAGCAGGCTGTCAAAGGTCCGCTCCAGCCCCGACGCGCCGCGGCCGTCGACGGTGATGCCGCCCACCACCGCCCGCGCGAAATTCGGCGCCGGGTAAAAGCGCCGCAGCACGGGCTCCAGGTGCACCCCACGCAGATCCCGGATCTTCTGCACGTCGAGCGCGCCGAAGGGCCCGCCGAAGTAGGCATAGCGCTTCCGGAGCCCGGCCCGCACCACCTCCGGAGCCAGTCGCAGGGCGCGCGCGATGGTCGCGGCATCGCGGCCCGGGTCGCGCAGCTCGTTGGGCGCGACGCCGACGTGATAGGTCTCCTGCGTGAGCGCGATCGCGGTGCCGTTGCGATCGTAAATCCCGCCGCGGCGGGCGTCGAGGGTGATGCGCTCGGTGCGGCGCGCGCGCGCCTCCTCGGCGTACCGATTGCCCTGCAGCAGCTGCACCTGTCCCGCGCGTACGACCACCGCGCCGAGCCCGGCGAGCAGGGCCATTTCCAGGGCCTGGAGACGAACCACCGGTTTCGCCATGACTCAGCGCGGCTCCCCGGCGCCCGACGAATCGGCCGGCACCGTGATGCGAATGATCTCGGAATCGCGCGCGCGGCGCAGGCCGAGCCGTTGCGCCACCCGCTGCATCAGCTGCTCGCGGCTCGAGGCCGACCGGATGCGGCGCTCGTACTCCGACAGCCGCCCTTCGAGCGCCGTGCGCTGCGAGTGGATATCGCCCAGGGCCCGCGCGAGCCGGAAGCTGTCGGTCTGACGCCAAACGACCAGCCACAGCGCCACACACACGGCCGCGAGCCAGAAGAAGAAGCGGTGCCGGCCTCTAACGGCCATCGGGCCTCCCCTCCTCGTCCGGCCGCGTCGCGAACGAACGGAAGCGGGCGGATCGGGCGCGTGGATTGGCGGCAATTTCCGCCGGGTCGGGGCCCACGGCCTTGCGGGTGAGCACCGTGCCGAGCGGCCGGCCCCGGCACGTGCAGACGGGCTGTCGCGGCGGGCAGACGCAGGATCGGGCCCAGTCGCGGAACGCCTGCTTCACGACCCGGTCTTCGCCCGAATGGTAGGCGATGACGCCCAGGCGGCCGGCCGGGACGAGCGCGTCACGGAAGGCGGGGAGGGCGCGGGCCAGCTGCTGCCGTTCGTCGTTGACCGCAATGCGCACCGCCTGGAACACCCGGGCAAAGTCCGCGGGTCCCGACCGGGAGCCGTACACGGCGCGGATCGCGTTGACGAGGTCGTCGCTGGTGCGGAACGGCGCGCGCATCCGCCGTCGCACGATGGCGCGCGCCAATGCCCGCGCCCGGGGCGTGGGCGCGTCGGCGTCGTCGATGAACGCGGCGGCGAGGCGTGCTTCCGGCCAGCTGTTCAGGAGATCGGCGGCGGTCGCGCCCTGCCCGGGCGTCATCCGCATGTCGAGCGGTGCTCCCGGCCGGAACGTGAAGCCGCGGCTGACCGCATCGAGCTGATGGGAGGAGACCCCGAGGTCGAGGAGGATCCGGTCGGGGCCGTACGCCGCCACCGCCTCCAGGGCTGCGGGCGAGCCGAACGACGCCGGCAGATAGGTGAACCCATCCACGCCGAGGGCCTCGCGCGCGGCCGCGAGGGCTTCCGGGTCGCGGTCGAGGGCCAGCACGTCCGCGCCGGCCGCGCGCAACACCGCGGTGTGGCCGCCGCCCCCGGCGGTGGCGTCCACCGCACGACGCGACCCTGTCGCCCATTCCCGGACGACGCCGGCCAGGACCGGGACATGGAACGCGGTGGCGGTCAGATCGAAGCTCCGGCTCGGTCAAAAAAGACGGCCCCGCTTGCCGATGCAGGCGGAGCCGGACACGATATCCCGCGAGGCGGGTTCAGGCGGGGCTGACGGGGCTCGAACCCGCGACCTCCGGTGTGACAGACCGGCACTCTAACCAGCTGAGCTACAGCCCCCTGCTTCGGAGCGTCGCAATATACCGTCGGCGCCGAGGCAATTCAACGCGTTAGTAATTCGTGCACTTGAATGCCTGCTTCACCTTGGGCATCTGATTGCCGTACTGCATCAGGATATTGCGCATCTGAATCGCGACGGGGGGAGCCACGCGACCGCCGAGGTCGAGCGCCTGCACGCTCCGGTTGATGCGATCGTTCACGCCCTTCGCCTGATCGCAGCTCTTCGCATCGATCATCGACTTGTACGGAACACCGAGCGTCAGCGCCGAGGACAACCCGTACCAGAAGCTCGCCTGCACGCGGATTTGGTGGCGCGGTCCCGCTGTATCCGTCGCCGAGCGCGGAGCGAGCTGCGTCGTCAACTGATCGAGCCAGGGATAGGCCGCATCGTACGCCTGCGCCTGCGCCAGCTTGGAGCCGCCGCTCAGCGAGATGACGGCGGTCGTGAGCCGGATGGCCGTGTCGGAAGAGGCGAACCCGGCCGCCAGGTATTGTCGGGCAGGATCGAACTTCGCCACGAAGGGCGTCCGGAGCTGCCTGGAGCACGTGGTATCGTTGCGGCGCTGGCACGCACCGGCAGCGGCGGTGTCCCAGACAGCCGCGTCGACGATCGTCTTGGAAATCAAGAGACCCGTCTGGACGTCGCCGGGAGTCATCGCGAGGGCCTTCTGCCAGTAAAAGACGGCAGAATCCACGGCCCCGGCCAGCGCGTGCGCTCCACCCAGCTGCTTGATGAACGAAACGGAGGTCGGGTACCGCTTGTATGCTTGCCTCGCCCACCACAGCAACGCCTGCGTATCCGAGGCGGCGGTCGCATTCGCCAGAGCCAGCTTCAGCGTCGTCGTATCGGAGAGTGTGGTCGTGTCGGCCGTCGCTTCGGCGCGGAGGATCTGGAGCGTGCAGCTGAACAAACCTCCCTCGACGCATACCCGCTTCTGCAATTCCGCCATCTGCGGATCGCCGGGCGACAGCTCGAGGCCCCGACGCAGGAGCCGGTGCGACTGGTCGTACTTCCTGTGTTGCAGGAACAGCGAGGCGAGCTGCCGGCGGAGGTTCGCATCCCCTTCGTTGTACGACAGCAGCGAATCGTAGGCGTCGAACGCGCCCAGCGTGTCCCCCTTCACCATCAACTGCGTGGCGATCCGGTTCCACGCTTCCAGGTTCCCCGGGTCCCCCTTCAGCGCGCGCTTCAACGGCGCGATGATGCTGTCCGGGGGGGCCTTCTGCACCTCGCGAATCGTCGCCACGCACAGGTGCGCGGCGGCGAGATTCGGGTCGATGGCGAACGCTTTCTCGGCATCCGCCAGGGCCCGTGTCAGCGCGTTGCGGGTGCGCTGCTGGTTGCAGGCGCGCGCGTTCTCCGCCGCGCGGATCACGGTGTTCAACCGCTGCGCAATGGCGTCGCCCAGCGCCTGCGGCGTTCCGGGGTTGCTGCCGTTCACGGTGAACGAGGTCGCAAACCCGCCCGCGCCCGAAATAACGCGAATCTCCGCGTTGAGATGCCCGCCGTTGTGGCCGACCTGCCCGATGTTATACGAGTTGACGCCGAGCGCGCGCGCCAGCTGCGCCGCCTGCTGTTCGCTGAGCAGCGCGGTGCACGGGAAGCCCGACTGCTCCAGAGCTTCGCAGATTTTCACTTTGGGAATGATGTTGACCTTGTAGCGGGCCAGCTGGATCAGGCGCTCGCGCGTCGCGTCGATCACCGAGACCGCCGCCACGGAATCGGCGGGCCGGTCGGCCGGCACGTTGAGGATCAGGAGCTTCTCGAGATTCTGCGTTTGCGGCACAGCAAGCTGCGCCGCGGCGGCGCCCACCCCGCCGAGGGTGAAGACGGCGAGCAATCGAAACACTCTCACGCGGTTAGACCTCCGTTAGCAGTCGTACCCCAGTGGGCGAAGAGGGATTCGAACCCCCGACATCCTGCGTGTAAGGCAGGCGCTCTGAACCGCTGAGCTATTCGCCCGTTCACGCGAGTCGTTAGAGGGCCAGGCCGACCGGGAAGAACACGCAATAACCGAGCACGAGCAGGATCGGTGCCGCCGTCGTCGATCCACGCGCCAGCAGGACATACCCCACGCCAATGCACAGCAGCGCCGCGCCCAGCAGCGCGAAGTTGCGCGGCCCATAGCGGAGCCGGGAGCGGGCGACGGACGAGTCTGGCATAAAGACTCCATTCTAGCCCGTAATCCACTACCCGTCAAGCAGTTAGTAGGGTTGCCTCAGGGGCGCGCCGGGGCCTCACCGCGACCGACCAGCTCCAGGGTGTCCTGACACTTCTTGCCCCAGGGATTGAACTTGTTGGCCGTGAAGCCGTCCTCCCAGGACTTACGCGCCTGCGCCTGATCGCCCCCGAACCAGAACGCCCGCCCCAGCTCGTAATAGGCCTCGATCAGATTGGGCCCGAGTTTCAAGGTCTTCTGAAAGAACGTCTGGGCGTCCTCGTACATCTCGCGATTCAGATAGACGAGCCCGAGGTAGAAGTGCGCGTACAGCGTCGCCTTCTTGTCGTTGTCGAGTCGGATCGCCTTGGACAGATGCTCGATCGCTTCCCCGAAGATCCGCTTTTTGAGACAGATGTAGCCCACGTTGATGCGCGCCAGCGAATTCGCCGGCTCCTTCATCAGGACTTTCTGGAAGGTGGACAGGGCGTCGTCATAGTCCCCGTGCAGCATCTGGGCCCAGCCGAGCAGCGACTCGGCCTGGGTCTCTCCCGGAGACAGCTGCAGGGCCTTTTGCAGGGCCTGGATCGCGCCGTCGTGATCCCCGAGCGAGATGAGGCTCCACCCTTTTTCGATGAACGTCGACGCGCCGATGTGATCCGCCTTCACCGCGGGCCGCACGCCGGTGAAATCCGGCGCCGCGGCTTCGGCCGAGGACGCGGCCTGGAGCTGTTTGTATTTGTCGACGAGGATGCGGATGTCTTCCTTCAGCTGCCCGACGTCGCCGAGCAGCGTATCGACCTGCTTGAAAAACTGGATGATCTCCGACTTGACCGCGTCCCGCTCCGGCTGCGTGCTGGCGGCGTCGAGGCGCTGCGCGATCCCGTCGTACTCGGCGCGGAGCGCGGTGATGGGCGAATCGCGCATCACGCCGTGGCCTGCAGCGCCGTGGCCAGAGCCAGCTTCTCTTTGGACGCGAGCAGTTTGCCCGTGTGCAGCACGATGATGGTCCGCGTCTCGCGCCCGACCAGCCCCGTGATGTACTCGGCCGCGAGCCCCTTGACGATGGCGGGCGGCGCGCTCACGTCGGCGGCGGCGACCTGCATCACCTCGGTCACCGTATCGACGACGATGCCGATCTTGCCGCCCTCCCAGTCCAGCACGATGATGCGCGTATCGTCCTTGAGCGGCGCATCGACCCCGAGGCGCTTGCGCAGATCGATGACCGGCACCGGCTCGCCCTGGTACTGCAGCACCCCTTCCAGAAAATCGGGCGCCTTGGGGAGCGGCGCCGGAGATTCGTAGCGCAGGATGCGCTCCACCTGAAAGATGTTGAAGGCGAATTCCTGTCCCGCGATGCGGAACGCGACCAGCTGGACGTCATCGCCCGTGGTTGTGGTCGTCATCCAATGCGATCCCCCAGCGACTCCAGATCCAGAATCGGGATCAGCCCGTCGCCACGCGGCGCCACGCCGGCGGCCCACGGCAGCGACGCGCCATCGGGCAGCGGCAGCGGCGCCTCGCGCACCACTTCGTCCGCGTCGTCCACTTCGAAGGCGACGACGCGACCGGCACCGCCCACTCGGACCAGCACGGCCGCCCGCCCGCGCTCGTCGGGCGGCGCCCGGCGGCCCAGAAACGCCGCCAGATGCACCAGCGGGACCAAGCGACCGCGCAGCGGCGTCAAGCCTCGGACCGACACCTCGGCCCGCGGCACGGGGAGCACCTCGGTGATGTCGGCGACCTCCACCACCCGGTCGAGCGGCAACCCGTATGGACGCCGTTCCGAGCGCACCATGAGAAACCCGACGCTCACCGGCGCGCTCCGCTGCGCCGCACCAGCTCGGCGCCCACGCGCTCGGCGATCTGCGCCAGCGGCAGCACGGCGTCCACGCCCCCCGCCTGCAACGCCGCCACCGGCATCCCCGAGACCACCGCCGAGTCCTTGTCCTGCGCGACACCGCCGCCGCCGGCGTCGTGGATCGCGCGGAGTCCTTCGGCGCCGTCGCGTCCCATGCCGGTGAGGACCACGCCGACGGCGCGCGCCCCGAACATCTGGGCGACGGAGCGAAACAGCGGATCCGCCGCCGGCCGGACGCCCCACACCGGCGGCCCCTGGTCGAGGGCGATCACGGGGCCGTCCTCCGCCGGCGCCACTCGCATATGATAATCGCCCGGCGCGACGTACGCCGTGTCGGCGACCAGCGGCGCGCCGGCGTCGCCTTCCACCACCCGCAGGGCGCTCATGCTCGACAACCGCTCGGCGAGGCTGCGCGTGAAGCGCGGCGGCATGTGCTGCACCACGAGGATCGCCGCATGGAGTCCCGTCCGCAGCCGCGGGATCACCTCGGCCAGCGCGCGCGGGCCGCCGGTGGACGCCGCGATCGCGACGGCGAGCTGGGCGCGCTGGCCCAGCTCGAGCGCCGGCGCGCGCGGCGCCGGCACGGGCGGTCGCGCCAGCACGCTCACGCGCGACACGTCGGCCGCCAGCGCCGCCCGCACCGCGGCGATCAGGCGCGGGCCCATGTCGAGCAGCGCTTCGCGCGTCGCGGCGACCGGCTTGGCGACGATCTCCACCGCGCCGAGCTCCAGCGCCCGAATCGCCGCCTCGGTCCCCGGCCCGGCGTGCGCGCTCACCACCACGATCGGGCGGGGGGTTTCCGACATGATGTAGCCGATGGCGCCAAGCCCGTCGAGCTCGGGCATTTCCAGATCCATCGTGACCACGTCGGGGTGCAGCTGATGCACCTTGTGCACGGCGTCGAAGCCGTCCCGCGCCGTCCCGACGACGCGAAAGGGCCCGTCGCCGCGATCGGCGCCGCCCAGCACGTCGCGGAGCACCCGCCGCATCAATGCGCTGTCGTCCACCACGAGCACGGTGGCCCGGGGCGGGGGGGGCGCCTCAGAAGGTGACGGCATCCCCTCCTACCGTTCGGCTCTCCACGCGTCCGTCGCCGGTGTTGAACCACACCGAGCGTCCGCGCTCGCCGCCCACCGCCTCCCCGATGATGGGAATCGCGGCGTCGCGCAACGCCTGTCGCGAGGCGGCGATGTTGCGCTCCCCCATCTGCACCGTGCCGGGACTCATCAGCTGCGCGAACATGCTCGCGCCGCCGGCCAGCTTGGCCACCAGCCGGTGCCGGTCGGCGCCGGCCGCGACGAGGCTCTGGATGAGAAGCGGCACCGCCGTTTCGGGGAACTTGGCCGGTTTGTTCTGGTCGTGCGACAGGCTCTTGGAAGGCAGCAGCACGTGCGCCATGGCGCCGATGCAGGCGCGCGGATCGTGCAGCATGATCGCCACGCAGGACCCGAGGCCGAGGGAGACGAGCACGCCCTCGCGCTCGACCGCCCATTCGGCGACGCGCACGAACTGCTCACGGCCGCTCACGCCGGCCTCTGGTAGATCCGCTCGCGGGCGTCCAGCAGCCGCAGCCGCTCGCGCGCCGGACCGAGCAGCGTTTCGACCTTGCCGAGCAGCAGCAGGGCGCCGGGCAGCAGCGCGTCGGCGAACGTCTGGAACAGCCGTTCCTGCGTTTCCCGGTCGAAATAGATCACGACGTTCCGGCACACGATCAGATCGAACCCGCCGCTGCCCCCGCCCGCCGGGGCCCGCTGGCGCGTCAGGTCGTGGCGCTCAACGTGGACCAGCGCGCGAATCTCGGGACGGGGGGCGCGCGTGTCGTCGGCCGCCGCCGGCTCGAGCCAGCGGCGCGCCAGGTCCGCGGGCATCTCGGTGAAGGCGCTCGCTCCATAGCGGGCCGCCTGGGCGCGCGCGAGGCTGACGCGATCGATGTCGGTGGCGATCACCCGCGCGCGCGGCAGCCGATCGGCGCTGAGCGAGGTGCGGGCCGCTTCGGCCAGGGCGATCGCGGCGGTATAGGCCTCCTCCCCAGACGCGCACCCCGCCGACCAGACGATCAGCGCGCCGTCGCGCTGCCGCCAGCGCTCCAGGAGGTGCGGCGCCAGAGCGGTCCAGGTTTCCGGGTTGCGGAAGAACTTCGTGACGTTGATGGTCAGCGCATCGAGCAGCAGATCGTATTCGTGCGCGTCGCCATCGAGCACACGGCTGTACTCGGCGAAGCTGTGCACGCCGCGCGCCCGCATGCGCACCGCGATGCGCCGCTTCAAGCACTTGTCCTTGTACGCTTCGCAGCAGATGCCGCGCGCCCGGGTGATCTGCTCGGTCAGCGCCCGGAACGCCCGCTCTTCCGGCGATTCGGTCACGACAGGGTGCTCAGGGTCTCCAGGTTCGTCTTGGCCAGCTCGTGGCTCGGGTTCAGCTCCAGGGCGCGCCGCCACAGCTGCGCCGCAAGCTCCCGGTCGGTGCGTTTGTAGGCGATGTTGCCGAGCTTGAAGTAGACGTCGTCGCCCAGGTCGGGGGCGAGCTCGACGGCCCGACGATAGGCGGTCCACGCTTCGTCGTAGCGCGAGGCGCGGTAGGCGAGGTCGCCCAGGTTCTTGGAGAGCTGCGGCTGCGACGGCTCGTCTTGAATCGCAACCCGCACCAAATCCTCGGCGCCGCGGAGGTCGCCGCTCAGCTCGCGCAGCACCGCGAGGTTGTTACGCAGCACCGCGCTCTGGGGATAGGCCGTGATGCCGGCCGTGCCGATCTGTTCGGCGGACTCGAAATCGCTCCCCAGTCCCGCCGCCAGCGCCCGGGCCCAGTACCACACGGCCGGCGGCGGCTGCGAGCCGTACAGCTCCTTGGCGCGGTCCAGGCGCCCGCCGGCGCCGGTGTGATCCCCGCGCTTCAGGGCGACGATCCCCCACCCCAGGTAGATGCGCGCGTCGTTGCGGGCGCGCGACGCGGCCTCGGCGCACGCCGCCTCCGCTTCGTCGAGGCGGCCCAGCTGCTCGTAGGCAAACCCGAGATTGTGCAGCACCGCGGGGCGCGTGCCGCCCTTCTCCGCGGCCAGCCGCAGCGACTCCATGGCCTCGCGCCAGCGCGCCTGCTTCAGGGCGACGAGGCCGAGGTAGAACAACGCGTTCGGATCGCCGGCGCGCAATTCGGCGACGCGCCGGAATTCGCGCGCCGCCTCGTCCAGCATGCCGGTCTTGTAGAAGGCCACGCCGAGGTTGCGGTGCTCCTCCACCCGGGCGTCCGACATCTTGGCCTGCTCGGCCGAGGTGGTGCGGCCCGCGCGATGCAGGAAGCCGGCGGTGATCAATCCGTACAGCGCCTTGCCGATCTCGAACTCGCCCAGCCCGGAATCCTCGATGATCTGATTGACGTCGCGGGAGCCGTCGAGCAGCGGCAGGATGCGCTGCTGGGTTTCGGTGAGCGTGGCTTCGCTGATGTCGAGGCGCTCGTGATCGACGATGAAGATGATGTCGAACGACGGCACCTTCTTCTCGATCAGGCTCCACTCGTCCACCCGGCGCGCGCCCTCCAGGAGCAGGGACTCCGGGTTGATCGACACCAGAAAGTCCTGCCGCTCGGGCCGCACGTCGGCTTCGAAGTTGAAGGTCCCCTGGGTCCAGGTGAACAGGAAGTAGACGGCTTCCTCGATCTGCACCCGGATGTAGCGCTCCAGCTCGGGCTGCGAGATCGCGCCCTGCTCCACCATGATTTCCCCGAGCTTCTTGTCGCGCTCGCGCGCCTGCCGCGCCACGGCGGCGTCGAGCTGCTCCTGGGTGATCTTCTCGTGCTTCACCAGGATGTCGCCCAGGCGGTCGCGGCGATTCACGATCGAGGCGTAGCAGATGCGGCCGCGGTCGAAAAAGATGTAGCCGAAGTTCGCGCGGTCCGCGATCGAGAGGCAGCCCGTTTTCTGCCCCAGTGCCAGGAGCTGCAGCACATCGGGCAGCGACGCTTCGCGCAGCGAGCCTTTGATCGCCATCAGCGCAGATCCTCGATCACGCGGTCACCGGGGGAGGCCCAGTCCCACACGATTTTCTCCCGACTGCGCACGCCGCCGGCGCTGGACACCACGATGCCCGAGGTCCGAAACCCCACCGTGCGGCGGCGCTCGGCCGCCGTGCCGCCCTCCAGCACCTCGCGGGCGAGCCCGGCGCTCACCGGCACGTCCTGCGCCGCCGCCGCGCTCACCACCCGCTGCAGCAGGCCCGCCAGGCTGCGCACCGAATCGGCCGGACGATCGGCGAGATAATCGATCAGCGCCGGATCCTCCGGCACATCCTGGGCCCACAGCGTCCGCCGGATCACGGCGCGCCGCACGTCGCGATCGGGCTCGACCAGCTCCACCACCAGCCCGCCTTCCAGGCGCGACACGATGCGCGGCTCGAGGCCGGGCAGCGTCTTGGGATGCGCGGGCCCCGTGAAGACGAGCTGCCGCTCCAGGTCGTGGAACAGATTGAACAGGTTGAACAGCTCTTCCTGCGTGCGGTCCTTGCCGCCGAGCAGATGAATGTCGTCCAGGAGCAGCGCGGTGGCGCGCCGGTAGCGGGCGCGCCACCACTCCATACGGTTGCCGTCGATGGCCCCGATCAGCTCATCGATGAACGCCTGCGTGGACAGACACGCCACGATCGCGCCGGGCTGCTGCGCCAGCTCGATGCCCAGCGCGTTGAGCAGGTGGGATTTCCCGACGCCGCTCTTCCCGAGCACCACGAGCGGATTGTAGCGGCGTCCCGGCTCCTCGAGCACTTCCCGCGCCACGTTGACGGCCAGCTGGTTCGAGGCGCCGATGGCGAACGTGCTGAACGGCAGCGCCGCGGAGGGGCCGGGCGGCGGCGCCGCGCCGGCGCGAACCCGGGACGCGGTCTCCTCGGCTTCCGCCAGCCGCTCGGGATCACGAAACACGCTTTGGCCGGCGGATTGCGGATCGAACTGGGCGACCTCGGCCTCGAGCGCCCGCAGCCGCTCCACGTCCCTGGCGAAGCTCGCGATCTCCTCGTCCGGCGCGAGCGGCGTCTCCTGCTCGAGCAGCGACTCGAGCCGCCGCGTACGGTAGCCTTCACCTTCCCAGCGCAGGATCGCCTCGGCGATCCGCGCTCGCCACGCCTCCACCGCCTTCCCGACGGTCACGGTCACGTCGGTGAGGAACGCGGCGAATTCATCGGGCGACACGATGCGCTCACCGCCCCTCCCGCCCCCCCCGGCCGCGACGGCCTTGCCGCCGCCCTGGCCGGCGCGCTGCTCCAGGCCGAGCAGCTCCTGCGCGGCTTCGGCGGTGAGCGGCGTCTCGTTGACGGCCTGGTAGGCGACCAGCCGGTTCAGCACACCCATCAGCTCGCGCACGTTGGTGAACTCCGCGGCCGCCACGCTCTCCAGCACGCCGGGCGGGAACTCCGCGCCGCGCTCCTCGGACTTGCGGCGCAGGATGGCCACGCGCGTCTCGTAATCGGGCGCGCCGATGTCGACCACCAGGCCGCCCGAGAACCGCGAAATCAGCCGCTCGTCCAGCGCCTCGATCTCGATGGGCGGCCGGTCGCTGGTGAGCACGATCTGGCGCCCCGCGGTCTGCAGCGCCTCCGACAGGCGCAGCAGCTCCGCCTGCATCTCGCGCCGGTTGGTGAGGAACTGCACGTCGTCGATGAGCAGGATGTCGACGGTCTGGAAGCGGCGCCGGAACGCGTCGCCCTGGCCGGCCGCGATCGCGGCGTGAAACGCCTCGACGTATTCGTCGAGCGTCAGGTACTCGACGTTCAAGGCCGGGGCCAACCGCTTGGCGTTGGCGCCGATCGCCATCAGGAGGTGCGTCTTGCCCAGCCCGGACCCGCTGTAGATGAACAGCGGGTTGTAGGCGGAGCCCGGGCTCTCGGCCACGGTGCGGGCCGCGGTGACGGCCAGCCGGTTGGCGGCGCCCACCACGAAGGTCTCGAAGGTGAACTTCGGATTCAGCGCGGTGGTCACGCGGGCGCCCCCTGGGCCAGGCGGCGCAGCACCAGCTCCGTGATCGCCTTCAGCGTCTCGAACACGCCGTTGCCGTGGAGGGCGTCGGCGGGAAAGCTCGGCACCCCGCGGAAATTGAGGGCGTCGTCCAGCTCGATGAGCTGGAGGATCAGTTCGCGCGGCAGGTCCTGCTTGTTGTATTGCATGACGACCGGCAGGCTGCGGATGTCGATGCCGTGCTCGAGCAGATTGGCCTGCAGGTTCTGCAGGCTCTCGAGGTTTTCATCCAGCTGGCGCGCCTGGCTGTCGGCGACGAAGACGACGCCGTCCGCGCCCTGCAGCACCAGGCGCCGGGTGGCGTTGTAGTAGACCTGCCCCGGCACCGTGTACAGCTGGAAGCGGGTCGTGAATCCCGAGATCTGCCCCAGGTCGATGGGCAGAAAATCGAAGAACAGCGTCCGGTCCGTCTGCGTGGCGAGCGACACCATCCGGCCGCGTCGGGATTCCGGCACGCGGCCGTAGATGTAGTGCAGGTTCGTGGTCTTGCCCGAGCGCCCTGGACCGTAGTACACGATCTTGCAGGTGATCTCGCGGGTCGTGAAGTTGACGAGTGACACGAACGCTATCTCCCGAAGAGCGTGTTGAGGCTCTCGTTGAGTTCGCGCTCGAAATCGGCCGCCAGCACCTTTCGCGTGGCGCCCGCCTTCGGGCTGGCGGCGCGCAAATCCGCCACAAGTTGCTCCAAGAATAACTGCACCAAGCCGAGCGACGAAACGTCGAGCTCGTAGACGACGAGCACGATCAACGGTCCACGATCGGTGACGAACGCGCTCAGGAAAATCCCGTGGCGCTGGCCCTGATGGTTGAGTCCGTTGAACGGCGACTGTCCCATCTGTCGCGCCAGCTCGTTGGTCGACGCCATGATCGCGGCGCCCAGCGCCGACGCCGACATCACGTCCACCGCGCGCGAGAATCCCGCCTGCGCGAGCACCTGGCCCGCCGGCGTCATCAGCAACACGAGGCGCGCTCCCGCCTCCGTGACGTACGTCGTGAGCGGGTCGAGGGTCCAGGTTTCGACGGCGCGAACCGTCGTCACACGGCGGCCTCCGCGGCCCGCAGCAGCTCGAGCCGCACCAGCCCGACGTTCACCTCCGGCTCCGCCACGGCCACGATCAGCAACGCCGCGCCGGCCGGCACGGCGAGGACGGCGCCCTGCTCGCACTGCAGATGCCAGAACTGGCTCGGGCCGAGTCCGGCGGCGACCATCGCCCGGTGCAGCCGGCCCGCCAGGCTCGCCGTCAGGGCCGCCACGGTGTTCCCCCGGATCCCCTCCATCAGCTGTTCGGCGACCACGAGCCCGTCGGCGCGGGCGACCACCATGGCGCCGCGCACGCCGCGCACGCGCGTGATGAGATCGAGGGCCCGCACGAGGCGCGCGCTCACTGCTGCCGCTCCAGCCAGCGCCGTGCCGCCTGCGCCGCGCGCTGCGCGAGCAGGGCGAGACGGCCCAGCGGCACCGCGTGATCGCGCATCACGAGCAACAACGAGTCCGCTGTCGGCTGCCCGAGATGGACGTGGCCCGATTGCCCTTCCGCCGACAGCCCGCGCCAGCCGCCCAGCCCCAGCAGCTTGGCCGTGCGCATCGCTTCGTGCGAGACGCCGGCCAGGTACGCGGCCACCGCTTCGGTGACGTCCGCGCCCTCCTGGGTCTTGAGCGCGCCGCCCAGCACCAGGCCCGCCGCGTCCAGCAGCAGCAACCCTTCCTGCGCGCCTTCGAGTCCGGCGAACACCCGGGTGTCGGGCAGCGGAGCGACATGCTCGGCGACCGGCAGCGGCAGCGGCTCGCCGCCCGGCGCCGGCGCCTCGCCGCGGATCACCGCGAACGCCTGCCCGATGCTCGGGTCGTCGGGCGCGATCTTGTGGGCGGCCTGGAGGTGCGCTTCGGCCTGCGCCAGGTCCCCCACCTTGAAGTAGAGGAACGCGAGCCCCTTGAGCGCGCCCGTGTGATGGGGCGCGATGCGCAGGGTCATGTCCCATTCATCGAAGGCGCGCTCGTAGTCGTGCCGGTCGGCGAGGATGCGGGCGTAGAGGTCGTGCGCATCGGCGAGGTGCTCGTGCCGCTCCAGCCCGTGCACCGCCACTCGCGCGGCGGCCTCGAACTGGCGCTTCTGGCGCAGCAGCTCGCCCAGGCGCAGGAACACGAGGCTCTGCGGGTCGCGGGCCAGCTCGGCGGAGAGATGCTTGATGTCTTCAGACATGCGCGCGGGATCCCCCCAGCAGCCGGGCCGCCGCCTTCGCCGACTCGACCTCGCTCTGGAAGCGCGACTCCGGCCCGTCGGACCCGGCGAGCCGGTCCCACTGATCCCACACCTCGACGGCCTCGGCGAACCGGCCCGTTTGCACCAGCGCGTAGCCCTGCAGCCGGTAGGCGGCGAGCGCCCCCGGGTCGAGGCGCAGCGCGCGACGCAGCTCGTCCACGGCCTCGCCCGGTCGCCCGGTGGCCATGTGAATGCGGCCCAGCAGCAGATGCACCGCCGGATGGTGGGGCTGCACGACCGCGGCGCGCTCGGCGGCGGCCCGCGCCCGGTCGAAGTCGTGGCGGTCGAAGGCGTCTTCGGCCTCGGCGACCAGGGACGCGGCATCGGGGCCGCCGCCGCGGCCACGGGCGGCGGTGCCCGGATCCACGAGCGCGATGAGCCCGGCGCTTTCCAGCCCGAACAGCGTCTTGGCGATGTCGAAGTCCGACCGGCCCAGCGTCGCGGCGATCGCGCGCAGGTCGCGCTGCCCGTCGATCAGCGCCAGGACTTCCCACTCCGGCGGCAACAGATCCAGGTCTCCGCCCTCCAGCGAAGGCGCATAGGTCGGCACCACCCCCAGATGCGGCACGCGTTTCTCGATCCGCGCCCACTCGTCGATGCGCCGCGCGCCTTCCATCAGGAGCGCTTCGGTCGAGATCCGCACCGCCGCCTCCGCGGTGACGTCCGTCAGCGGGCCTTCGGTGAACGAGAAGTAGCCCTCGCGCCAGCCCATGACTTCGAACACCACTTCCTCGACCTGGAACCGGACCTGCCGCTGCAACTCGCGCGGCGTGATCGCGCCGAGCGAGGCGAGGATCTCCCCGAGCCGGCGCGGGTCGCCCTGGCGCGTCTGCATGTCGCGCGCGCGCTCGAGATCGGCCTCGGTGATCTTGCCGCTGCGCAGCAGCAGCCCGCCCAGCGGATGGGGGTTGCTGCGGATTTCCGCGTAGATGACCGACCCGTCTTCGAAGTAGATGGTGCCGGCGTTGTGCCGCAGCTCGGAGGTGACCCGCAGCACGCCGGTCTTCCGGCTCAGGTCCAGCAGCTGGAACACGTCATGGATGCCGAGCTCGCGGAGCGGTCCTTCGATCGCCATGCGCTCAGGCCGCGTCCGAGGTGAAGATGTGCTGCAGATCGATCGCGGTGCGGGCGTGCATGCGCGCGCGCTGCGCGAACGGCCCCGCCGGATCGAGTCGGGTCACCTGCTCCCAGACCCGCACGGCCTCGTGGTAGCGCCGCAGCCGCGCCAGGACGACGCCCTCGTTGAACAGCGCCGCCACATGGTGCGGATCGAATTTCAGGACGCGGCGAAACGCTTCCAGCGCCGATTCTGGGCGCTTGTCCTCCAGCAGCGCCCGGCCCAGCAGGATCAGCGCTTCGAGGTCGTACGGATCCTCCTCGAGGAGGTCGGCGAGGCGGACGATCGCGGGCGCCAGCCGGCCCAGGCGGCGTTGCAGATCCGCCAGGGCCATCGCCGCCTCGTGATAGGTGGGCAGCTCATCCAGCGCCCGCTCGTAGGCGCGCAGCGCTTCGCCCCATTCCTCGCGTTGCTCGTGGATGCGCCCCAGGTCCACCCACACCGCCACGAACCCGTGATCCAGCTCCAACGCGCCGCGGTACGCGCTCAGCGCGCCGCCACGGTCGCCAACCTTCGCGAGCACGTCGCCCTGGAGCTTGTGGAGATCGGCGCGCGCCGGCGCGCGGCTCTGCGCCTCCTGCAGCGCCGTGAGCGCCGCGGCGGCGTCGCCCTGCGCGGCGCGGGCCCGGGCGACGACGACCAGCGCTTCCACGTCGCCCGGGGCCCGCGACAGCAGCTCTTCGGCCGGCGCGGCGGCTTCCGCCGTCCGGTTCAACGCCAGCAGGGCCTTGATTTCCCCCAGCCGGGCATCGGTGCGGTCCGGATCCAGCAACCGGACTTCCCGATACCGCTCCAGCGCCTCGCCGTGCAGGCCCCGTTTGGCGTACAGATCACCGAGCAGAGTCGTGGCTTGGGCGCGATCGGCCCCGCGCTGCATGGCGCGCACCGCTTCCGCGGCGGCCAGATCGAACAACCCCTTGCTCACGTAGTCGCGAGCCAACGCCAGTTGATCGTCGCGCCCGGCTCCCCCACCTCCTCCCGCTCCCCCCCGGCCGCCCGGCGGGCCGACGGGTTCCGGCGGGGCCAGCTCCTGGAAGATGTTGTCGAGCAGCCGCTGATCGAAGGTGAAATCGGCGCCGAGCGATTCGGTCGAGACGTCGGCGGAGATCTCGGGGGCGATCCCGATCGTGGCTTCCTCGTACTGCAGGTCGATCGTCAGCGCGAACTTCTGCGAGACGTAGTACGGATCGAGCTCCAGCGCCCGTTTGGTGGCGCGGAGCGCGCCGTCGAAGTCGCCGAGATTCGACAAGGCGAAGCTGAGGTTGTAGTGCGCGCCGGCGTGCTGCGGGTCGGCCTCGACGGCGCGCGCGAAGGCGTTGCGCGCGTCGCCGAACCGCTTCAGCTCCACCAGCACCAGCCCGACGCCGTTCCACGCCGACGCGTTGCGCGGCTCGTCGGCCAGCACCTGGCGGTAGGCCTCGAGCGCCAGCTGCAGGCGGCGGAGGTGGAACAGCAACAGGGCGAGGTTCAGCCGCGCCGCGGCAAAGCCCGGCTCCGACTGCAGCGCCTCGCGGAACGCTTCCACGGCGTCGTCGGTGGCGCCCTGGTGGGCGAGGGCGACCCCGGCGTTGTTGCGGCCCAGCGCGTACTTGTGGTCGTGCTCGACGCTGCGGCGGTAGGACGCGAGCGCTTCGTCGACGCGACCGGCCTGATGCAGCACCACGCCGCGCTCGTTCCAGAGCTTCGGCGAATCGGGGACCTCCTGCAGCAGCCCTTCGTACAGCTCCAGCGCCGGGCCGAAGTCGCGGCGCAGCAGGTGGACTTCGGCCATCGCCTGGTTCACGAGGCGATGATCTTCCCCCCGCTCCACCGCCAGCCGGTACTCGCGCAGCGCTTCGACGTAGTAGCCCTTCTGCCGGAACGCGAGCCCGAGGTTGAAGTGCGCCAGCTCGCGGCCCTCGACGATTTCCATTGCGAGCGCTTCGCGCACCAGAAACGGCTGGCTGCGGCGGTCGGTGAGCCGGTCGATCGACAGGTTGGCCTGGGCGCGCGCCAGCGGCGGGTTGAGCTCGATGGCGCGTTTCGACGCCGCGCGCGCCTCCTGGTGCCGGCCCATATCGCCCAGCACGAACGCCATCAGGTAATGGGCGCTGGCGTTGTCGGGGTTGAGCTGCACCGCCCGCTGCAGGGCCCCCAGCGCCGCCTCGTTCAGGCCGCGGTTGTAGAGCACCTCGCCGAGGTAGAACTGCACCACGCTCGAGGTGGCGTCGAGCGCCTGGGCCTGCTCGAACCAGTCGGCCGCGATCTCGAGCCGGCCCCGGGCCTTCTCCGCGAGTCCCAGCTGGATCACGGCCGCGACGTCGCGGGGGTGATGAGCGAGGATCTGCTCGAACTCCGCGACCGCCTCGTCGAACTGACCCAGCGCGGCGAAGGCGCGCCCCAGCTCGAGCCGGAAGTCGCGGTCGTCGGGCATCTGGCGCAGCCGCTCCTGCAGCTCCGACACGCGCCGGTCGTAGTAGCCGGTATTGTGGTAGGCGATCTCGAGGTTGCGCTGCGCGATCTGCATCTTGGGATCGAGCTCCAGCGCGCGCGAGAACTCGGCGATCGCCTCGGCGATCATCCCCTTCTGAAAGTACAAAACGCCGAGGTTGTTGTGAGCCCCGGCGTCCGAGGGATCGATCCGGCGGGCGAAGGATCGGAGGACGGCGAGGTCGCGATCCGACAGCACGGGCGCCGACACGAGTCAGGTCACGCGGATCGCGTCGAAGATCGCCTTGAGGGAGGCGAGGTCGGGCAGCAGCAGGAAATGGCCATGCAGCTCTTCCTCCGCGTCGATCCGGAATTCGGTCTCCACGCAGAAGACGAAGTCGCGGTCGTGGCCGAAATTGAGATACGTCGTCGTGAGCACGGCGGCCGACAGGTCGATGACGAGGCTTGGCACCGACGGCAGCAACAGCATGCCCATGAAATCGGACAGGGCGTTCATGTAGGCGCCCGAGAGAATGTTCCCCGCCTCCTTCAGCGCCGACTGCTCCAGGGCGTTGAACGCGGTCGTGGCACCGGCCGCGCGCCGCAGCAGCATGTCGCACAGCCGCTGGCCCACCTTTTCCGGAAACAGGAGCAGCGTGCGCCCGGTGAGATCGCCCAGCATGTGCATCAGCACGGCCACGACCACCGCCTGGGGATTGCCCAGCAGGTCGGCCACCTCTTCGAGCCGCGCGATGTTGATCTGCGGCACGCTGATCATGATGCGCCGGTTGGTCATCTGCGACAGCGCAGTGGCCGCGTGCCCGGCGCCGATATTGGCCACCTCGCGCAACGCGTCGATCTGCAGTTCCTTCAGGTCGCGGACGTCCTCCATGCCCACCCCCTCGTGCCGCTAGACGAGCCCGCCGGCGTCGAGAATCAACGCCGGCACGCCGTCACCCATGATGGTGGCCCCACTGAACACCGGCAGCGTGCCCTGCGGGGCGTCGAAGCCCTTCACCACGATCTCCTGCTGGCCGAGCATCCCGTCCACCACCACGCCCGTGCGCCGCTCGCCCATCTGCAACACGACCACCGGCCGCCGGGGCGACGGCGCGCTCTCCCCCCCCCCCGCGCCCAGCAGCTCGCGCAGGTGCACCAGCGGCACGACGCGGTCGCGCAGCACCATGGCTTCGCGCCCTTCGATCGTCGTGATCGGCACCGCCCCGAACTCCACGGTCTCCGACACGTACGTGAGCGGCAGCGCGTACCGCTCGCCGCCCACGGCCGCGATCAGGGCGCGCACGATCGCCAGCGTGACCGGCAGGCGCAGCACGAAGGTGGTGCCCCGACCCACCGCGGTTTCGATCTCGATCGTGCCGCCCAGGGCCCGGATCTTCGTCATCACCACGTCGATGCCCACGCCGCGGCCCGACACGTTCGTGACGGCGTGGGCCGTGGAGAATCCCGGCCGGGCGATCACGCGCAGCAGCTGATCGTCGCTGAGCGCGTCGAGATGGTCGTCCACCAGGCCGTCCCGCTTGGCCTTCTCGAGAATCTTGCCGCGATCGATGCCGCGCCCGTCGTCCGCGATGCTGATCGCGACGCTGGCGCGCTCCCGTGCGGCCGACAGCACAATGTCGCCCTCCAGCCGCTTGCCCCGGCGCTTGCGTTCGGCGGGCGACTCGATGCCGTGATCCACCGCGTTGCGGAGCAGGTGCACCAGCGGGTCGCCCAGCTCGTCGAGGATCGCCCGGTCGAGCTCGATTTCCTTCCCTTCGACGCGCAGCGCGACCTGCTTCTCGAGCTGGCGCGCGAGATCGCGGACCAGCCGGGGGTAGCGGTCGAACACCTGCCACACCGGGGTCATGCGCGCCTGAATGATCTCGGCCTGCAGCTCGCTCGTGAGGCGCGACACCTGGATCGCCACATCGTCCACCCCGGGATCGCGCCGCGCCGCCGCCAGCTCATTCAGCCGGCCACGCGCCGTCACCAGCTCGCCGATCAGGTCCATGAGCGCGTCCAGGCGCTTCAAGTCGACGCGGATGTGCCGGCTGCGTTCGGGGAGGGCGGCTTCGCTCCGGGCCGCGGCCGCCTCCTGCGCGGTGACCGTGACGCGCTCCACGTCCCCCGCGCCGGCCAGCTCCTGTTCGATCGCCTCTGCCGCCGCGTGGCTCTCGAGGCGGAACGCGAACCGGCCGTCGAACTCGTCCGCTTCGAACGCCGCCGGCGGCGGCGACACCTGCGTCACGGCGCCCAGTCCCTGCGCGCGCCGCAGCACCAGCAACGCGCGCCCGCCTTTGAGCTGCGCTTCGGCGCGCAGCACCACCGCCACGAGCCGGCCACCGTCCGCGCTCCCCTCAGCAGCCGCGGCGGGCGCGGGTGGCGGGGCGGCGGCGGTCTTGACACCGCTGCGAGCGGTCGGAGCGCTGCCCCCTCCCCCACCGGCGCGCTTCGCTGCCGCGTCCAGCTCCGCGCCCAGCGCCGTCACGTCGGCCTGGCGCTCGCGGCCGCTCGCCGCGAGATCGATCGTCTTTTCGAGGAGGTCGGTGGCCCGGAACAACAGCTGCAGCAGGTCCCCGGTGGGCGGCTTGCGCCCGCGCCGCAGCCGGTCGAGCAGGTTCTCCATGCGGTGGGCCAGATCCGCCACCCGCGCGTAGCCCATGGTGGCGGCCATTCCCTTGACCGTATGCACCGCGCGGAAAATGCCGCTGACCGGCTCCGGGCTCGACGGCTGGCGCTCCCACTGCAGCAGCAGGTGGTTGCACGCGCTCAAGTGTTCCCGGCTCTCGGCCAGGAACAGCTCGGCGTACTGCGACAGGTCCATGTCAGCCGAGCACGCGCTGCACGGCTTCCAGCACGCGCGACGGCTGGAACGGCTTGACGACGAAGTCCTTGGCGCCGGCCTGGATCGCTTCCACGACCAGCGCCTGCTGGCCCATGGCGCTGCACATGAGGATCTTGGCATCGGGATCGTTCTTGACGATCTCGCGTACGGCGTCGATGCCCCCCATGTCGGGCATCACGATGTCCATCGTCACCAGGTCCGGCTTCAGCTGCTTGTACTTCTCCACCGCCTGCGCCCCGGTCTCGGCCTCGCCGACGATCTCGAAGCCGGCCTGCGCCAGGATGTCGCTGATCATCGTCCGCATGAAGATGGCATCGTCGCAGACGAGAACAGAGTGGCTCACAGACCCTCCCTAGGAAGTCAGAATGGGGGCCAGCAAAGCCTCGGTATCGAGGACGACGAACACCTGCCCGCCCCGGCGACCAACCGCTCGCACCAGCCGCGGATCGAGTCCCGGCAGGGACTGGCGCTGCTCCAACTGGTCGTCCGGAATCGCCAACAGGTCCAGCACTTCATCTACGGTGAACCCGAGCGCGCGACGCTCGGCCCCGACCTCGAGCAACACGGTCGTGCCGCTTTCGGCATCGGCGGGCCGCTGCTCCAGGGCGCGCCAGCCTTCCACCACAGTCACCAGGCTGCCGCGCACATTCACGAGCCCGGCCACTACCTGGGGCGCCCCGGGGATGCGGATCGTCGGTAACCGTGGCAGGATCTCCCGCACACTCTCCGCCTGCGCGGCGCAGACGAGCGGTCCGACCCGGAACACCAGGAGCCGAACGACGGTCGCGTCACCCATCCGAAGAAGCGAAGCCAAGATACTGCAAGGGGTTGCGTTCAGCAAGCAATTCCGGGTTCCCGGCCGCGTCCGCCAGGGCGGGCCGCAGGTCGGGCGGCCATTCCGAGCGCAGCTGCATGGGGGCGCCGCTCGCCGGGTGGGTGAACGACAGCTCGGCCGCGTGCAGCAGCTGGCGCGGCGCCAGGCCCTCCAGTCGCTCGGCGGCGCGCCGATCCGACGGCGTCACGCGGCGACTGCCGCCGAAGGCGTACTCGCGGTCGCCGACCACCGGATGCCCGACGTGCGCCAGATGCACGCGGATCTGATGGGTGCGGCCCGTCTCGAGCTCCACGCGCACCAGGTCGACGAGGGCGAAGCGGGCGACGACGGCGACCCGGGTGACGGCATGGCGTCCCCCGGCGCGAACCGTCATCCGTTTTCGGTCTTCGGTATGGCGGGCGATGGGGGCTTCGATTTCCACGGGGCTCTTGGCGAAGTGGCCCCAGGCCAGACACGCGTACACGCGGCGCACCTGGCGGCGCTCGATCGCGCGCGCCAGCCGGCGGTGCGCGAGGTCCGTTTTGGCGACGAGCAGCAGTCCCGAGGTATCGCGGTCCAGCCGGTGCACGATGCCGGGCCGGCCTTCCGGCGTCCCTCCGCTCCCGAGCGGCGTGCCGCGGCCGACGAGCGCGTTGACCAGGGTGTCATCCCAGTGGCCCGGCCCCGGATGCACGACCAGGCCGGCCGGCTTGTCGAGGACGGCCAGATGCTCGTCCTCGTAGACGAACCGCAGGTCGATGGCAGCCGGACTGTAGGTGCGCGGCGGCGGGTCAGCAGGGAATTCGACCTCGACCGTGGTCCCGCGCGCGAGCTGCGCCGAGGCGCGCAGCGGCGCGCCGTCCTGGCGAACGCGGTTGGCGGCGATGAGGCGGGCGGCTTGGGTTCGGGACAGCGCGAGCTGGTCGGCGAGGAAGCGATCGAGGCGCTCGGTGAGGGGGACGACGACGCAGAACGTGGTCCTGCCGGCGGTCACGACGTGGCGGTCCCGGCCTCCTTCGCCGGTCCCCGGGCCTGGGCGCGCCCTTCCAGCCAGAGCGAGACCGCGAGCGCGATCGCCCCGACGGTGATGGCGGAGTCCGCGATGTTGAAGGTGGGCCAGCGGTAGCTGCCCACGCCGACCTCGATGAAATCCACGACGCCCTGCTCGCTGCGCACCCGATCGATGACGTTGCCCACCGCCCCGGCGACGAGCAGGCCGAGCACGAACAGGCGGCCGCGATCGGAATCGCGCGTGTGGCGGACCATGGAAACGAGCACGATGAGGGCCAGCAGCGCCAGCGCGAGGAAGATCCAGCGCGAGTATTCCGCCGGCCCGACGCAGATGCCGAAGGCGGCGCACTGGTTGTAGACGAGGCGGAGCACGACGTAATCGCCGATTACGGGAATGGGCCGGCGGGCGAGGATCCCCTCGGCCAGGAGCTTGGTCACGATATCGAGGGCCAGGACCCCGACCAGGGTGCCCCAGAAGACGCGACGGCTAGCGGCGCTTTCCATCCTCTTCCTTGGCCTTGCAGTTGATGCAGAGGCGGGCGTGTGGCAGGGCGTCGAGCCGGTCGAACCCGATTTCCTCGCCGCATTGCTCGCACTTCCCGAACTTCACCGGCGACTGATAGAGCCGGCGCAACGCCTGGTTCACGTGCCAGAGATACCGTCCTTCCTGCGAGGCGAACAGGAAGGCCTTTTCCCGCTCCATCGCGTCGGTGCCCTGGTCGGCCATGTGGAAGGAGTAGCTGGACAGATCGCCGTCGGAGGCCTGCAGGCTCGAGTTGAAGGACTCGTCATAATGCCCGAGCTCCTTCATCACGCGCGCCCGCTCCTCGTGCAGTCGCTTTTCGAGGTGCGCCAGCTGTTTTTTGTTCAAGCCTTTGGTCTTCGTGGTCATCTCGGCGTGCCGCCCTTTCGTCCGTCGTGCCGCCGCAGGGCGAGCGTGACCGCGCGCCCCTCGATGTCGACGTTACGGGTGATGTCCGCGTCGTCGAGGGTGGCGCCCAGCACGATGTGCCGGGCCAGCGTTTCCCCCGCGACATAACCTTCGAACGCCTGCACCGCGCCCACCACCTCGGGGGCGCCGGAGACGCTCACTTCGATCCGCATCGTGTAGTCGTAGTCGGCTTCCTTGCGGAGCCGCTGCACGCGGTTCACGATTTCCCGCGCCAGTCCTTCCTGCTCCAGATCCGGCGTGACCGCGGGATCGAGCGCGACGACGTACGGACCGTCGGCCATCACGACCCAGTCGCTCGCCACGGCGCGCGTGATCGTCACGTCCTCGGGCGCGAATTCCCACTCGCCGACCCGCACCGTCTCGCCGCGCTCCAGCGCGCGCAGCGCCGCCTGATCGAGCTCCGCTACGGCGGCGGCGGCCTGCGGGGTCGCCTTGCCGTAACGCTTCCCCAGGCTGCGGAAGTTCGCCTTGCCGACGAGCGAGACGAGGTCGTCGTCCGACTCGACCACCTGATACGACTTCACGTTCACTTCGGCGACCAAGATATCTAACAGGTCCGCCAAGACCGGTCCCCGCACCGCGGCCGGCACCGCCAGCTGCATGCGCGCCAGCGGCTGCCGGACCCGGATGTTGCGCAATTCCCGCGCCGCCCGCGCCAGCGAGGCGAGGCGTCGCACCGCCGCCATAGCATCGAGCAACACCGCCTCGCGGCGGCCGGAATCGGCCGGATACCGCTCCAGATGGACCGAGGTTCCCGCCAGCGAGCGGTGCAGCCAATCCGAGAAAAACGGCGCCGCCGGCGACAGGAGCCGGGCCACCGTCACGAGGGTTTCGTACAGGGTCGCGACCGCGGTCTCGTCGGCCGACCGGTCCGGCGCCCAGAAGCGCGGCTTGTTGAGCCGCACGTACCAGTTCGAAAGATCCTCGGTGACGAACTCGAGGATGGCGCGCACGCCGGTCGTCACGTCGTAATCGTTCCACGCGGCGCGCATCGCGGCCGTCGTCTGGTCGAGCCGGGCCAGGAGCCAGCGGTCCATGTCCGGACGGTCCGCCACGGCCGGCACCGCCCCGCCCGGGCGCCAGTCTTCGGCGTACTTCTGGAAGAAATCGTAGCTCGAGCGCAGCGTGTTGAGGAACCCGCCGGCGAGCTTGGCCACGTCCTCCGGATCGAATCGTTTCGGCAGGGCGACCTGGCTCTGCCCCACGAGGTAGACCCGCACCGCGTCGGCACCGTGCTGCTCGATCACCTGCCACGGGTTCGCCACGTTGCCCCGGCTCTTGGACATCTTCTGGCCCTGGGCGTCGAGCACCAGCTCGTTCACGATCACGTTGCGATACGCGGGGGCGTCGAAGCAGCCGACCGCGATCGCAAGCAGCGAATAGAACCAGCCGCGGGTCTGGTCCACGCCTTCGCAGATGTAGTCCGCGGGGAAGTGCGCGCGGAATTCCGCTTCGTGCTCGAACGGATAGTGCCACTGCGCCGCCGGCATCGCGCCGGAATCGAACCAGGCGTCGATCACTTCCGGCACGCGCCGCATCGCGCCCTTGCACTGCGGGCAACTCCACGTGTACCCGTCGATGAACGGCTTGTGCGGGTCGAAATCGCCCGGGACCGCCCTCCCCCACCGTTTGCCCAGCTCCTCATAGGAGCCGATCACCTCGCGATGCTCGCGATCCCGATCGCATTCCCACACGTTCAACGGCGTGCCCCAGTAGCGGTCGCGCGAGATCGCCCAGTCGACGTTGTTGCTGAGCCACTCGCCGAACCGGCCCGTCCCGATCTCGCTCGGGTGCCACGCCACCTCGGCGTTCACCTCCAGCATGCGCTGGCGGAACGCGGTGGTGCGCACGAACCAGGACGTGCGCGCGTAGTAGATCAACGGCGAGTCGCAGCGCCAGCAGAAGGGGTACGTGTGCGTGAGCGGACGGGTCTCGAGCCACGACCCCTCGCGCTTCAACCGCTCGATGATGAGGGTGTTGGTGGCTTTCTCGGTCACCAGCTGGCCTTCGATCTCGGGCCAGGTCGTGCCCTGGAACGTCCCATCGGCCGCCACCGGATTCACGAACGCGAGTCCCTGCTGCTGGCCCACGGCGTAGTCGTCGGCGCCGAACGCCGGCGCCAGGTGCACGAGACCCGACCCGTCCTCCGCGCTGACGAAGTCGCCCGCGACCACCTGCTCGCGTTTTCCATCCGGCGGCAGGGCGACGACGTCGAGGGGCCGCCGGTACTGCTGGCCCACCAGCTCCCGCCCCAGGAAGGTGCGCACCAGCTCACCCTCACTCAGCCGGCGGCCGGCGACATGGATGTCGGCGGCGCGCGCCGTGGCGGCGATGTAGCGGCGCACTTCGCCTTCGGGACCGGGCAGCGCGTATTCCCCGTAGGACAGATCGACGTGCACGGCGACGGCCACGTTGGCGAGCAGCGTCCAGGGCGTCGTGGTCCACACGACCAGATGTCCCTTCGGATCGTCGGCCAGGCGAAACGCCACGTACACCGAATTGGTCTGCGTTTGATCGTAGCCGAGCGCGAGCTCGTGGGAGGACAGCGCGGTGCCGCAGCGCGGGCAATACGGCAGCACCTTGTGCCCGCGGTAGAGCAGGCCGCGATCGTGCAGCCGGCGCAGCAGCCACCACACCGACTCGATGTAGGGAGCCGTGTACGTGATATACGGGTGCTCGTAGTCGAGCCAGTACCCGATGCGATCCGAGAGCGATTCCCAGTCGGTCTTGTAGGTGAACACGCTCTCGCGGCACAACCGGTTGAACTGCTCGACGCCGAACGCTTCGATCTGCTTCTTGCCGCTGATTTGCAGCTGTTTCTCGACTTCGATCTCCACCGGCAGGCCGTGCGTGTCCCACCCCGCGATGCGCGTGACGCCTTGCCCCAGCATGGTGTGATAGCGGCACACCAGGTCCTTGATGGTGCGGGAGAAGACGTGATGAATGCCGGGCCGGCCGTTGGCGGTGGGCGGGCCTTCGAAAAAGACGAACGGCGGCCCGTAGCGTGTGGCCTCCTGCACGCGCTCGAACAGCCGCTCGTATTTCCACGTGGCGAGCAGCTCCTTCTCGAGCCCGTCGGCCCGCGCGTCTCTGGCGAGTGTCGGGTAGGCCATTTCAATTCATCCGGGCCACGACGCCGCGCACCAGCGCGGTGAACTTCGGCTCGGCAACGGCGGCCACGGCGAGGATGCGCTCGACCGAGGCCGGCTCCAGGGCGTCGGGCAGGCACAGGTCCGTGATGATCGAGAGTCCCAGCACGCGCATGCCCAGCTGCCGGGCCACGATCACTTCGGGCACCGTGCTCATGCCGACCACGTCGGCCCCCAGCGCCCGCAGCAGCCGGTACTCCGCGCGCGTCTCGAGATTGGGTCCCTGCACGGCGACGTAGACGCCTTCACGCAGCGTGACGCCCTGCTCCAGCGCCACCGACCGCGCCAGCTCACGCAGGTCCGGATCGTAGGCGGCCGAGAGATCGGGAAATCGCGGACCGTCCGATTCGCGATAGGGACCGACCAGCGGATTGTCGCCCTGCAGGTTGATGTGATCGGCGAGGAGAACGAGGTCGCCGGCCGACCACAGCGGGTGCATGCCGCCGCTCACGTTCGACACGAGGAGGGTGCGGGCCCCGAGCGCGTGCAGGACGCGGACCGGAAACGCCACGGCCTCGAGCGCGTAGCCCTCGTAGCAATGAAACCGCCCCTGCAGCGCCGCGACGCGCCGGCCGGCCAGCGTGCCGACGAGCAGTCGCCCGGCATGACTCTCCACGGTGGGCACCTGGAACCCGTCAATGTCCGCGTAAGGAATCGTCGCGTCAGCCTGGATTTCCCGCGCCAACCCCCCGAGACCGGTGCCCAGGATCACGGCGATCTCGGGTGCGAGCTCAGTGCGGGCGCGAATCGCCCGCACGGCGTCCGCCACCATCACCCGCGATCGCCTCCGCCCTCCAGGGTCCGCAGCTCGGCCAGCTGGCGCTCGAGCAGCGCCCGGAAACCCGCCAGGTACGCGGCGAACTGCCGCTGCACCTCGGCCATGCGCTGGCGCGCGTCCTCCTCGTCGCGCTCCGCGGCGTCGATCCGCTGCCGCCCCTCGGCTTCGGCCTCGCGCACGATCACCTGCGCCTCGCGCTCGGCCGCCGAGTGGGTGGCTTCGCGCAGCTGCTGCGCCGCCACCAGCGCTTCGTTCATCGCGGTCTCGCGCTCGCGGAACACGCGCAATTGCTCGGTGAGCGCCGACACCCGCTCTTCGAGCACCGATTTCTCCCGCAGCACGCGCTCCAGCTCGTCCGCCACGCGCATGCGGAAGTCTTCGACGCCGAGCGGCTCGTACCCGCGCAGGCTGCGACGGAATTCCTGGCGCCGCACGTCGAGCGGCGTCAGGTGGAACACGTCGTCGCTCACCCCGGGTCCTCCTCCGTCCTCGTGCCGAACAGGGCGGTACCCAATCGGATCACCGTTGCCCCCTCCTCGACCGCTGTAGCGTAGTCGCCGGACATCCCCATCGAGAGCTTCGAAAGCCATATACCCTCCTCCTGCAACGTGTCCCGCAGTTGCCGCAGGCCGTGGAATACCCGCCGCTGCACCTCCACCGCATCCGTGAACGGCGCCATGGTCATCAACCCGTCGAGCGCCACCGCCTCGAGCGCCGCCACCCGGCGCACCAGCGCCGGAGCATCCGCCGGCGCGCAACCGCTCTTCTGCGCCTCCCCCGCCAGATTCACCTGGACCAGCACCGGCTGCCGCACGCCGGCGGCCGCGGCCCGGCGGTCGAGCTCCTCGGCCAGCGCGACCGAGTCGAGCGAGTGCACCAGCGCGAAGCGGCCGGGGACGAGCTTCGCCTTGTTGCGCTGCAGGTGACCGATCAGGTGCCACCGCACACCGGGCTCGGGGGCGCCCACGTGTGACATTTTCTCCACGGCCTCCTGCACCCGATTCTCTCCGAGGTCCGGGAGCCCGGCAGCCAGCGCCGCCCGCACCGCATCGGGTCCGAACCCTTTCGTCACCGCCACGATCGTGACGGCGTGGGTCCAGCCAGCGGCCTGCTGCCGTCGCGCGATCTCGTCACGGATGTGAGCGAGCCGCTCCGGCAAGCCGGCAAAATTCATAGCCGGGAATAGTACCGAACGGTCCGACCCGAAACAACCCGAAACGGCTGAACGGCCTCGGAAGCCTGGGGTTAGCCCTCGGGGGTGACCGCCACCGCCAGGCTTTCCAGCCGCCGCACCGCGCCTGTGAGCACGTCGCGCACCTGCTCGGCCGTGAGCGGGCGGTACAACCGCCCGTTGGAGGCGAGCGATATCGTCGACGTTTCCTCGGATACCACGAGGATGGTGGCGTCGGTCTCCTCGGACAGGCCCAGCGCGGCCCGGTGGCGCGTCCCCAGCGATTTGTCCTTGACCTTGTACTGGGTGAGCGGCAGCACGCACCCCGCGCCGATGATCTCGTCGCCGCGCACCAGGACGGCCCCGTCGTGCAGCGGGGAATACGGCGTGAAGATGGTGGTGAGCAGCGCCGCCGAGACCTTCGCCTCCATCGGCACGCCGGAGGCGACGAACTCCTCGAGCCCGATGTCGCGCTGTACCACGATGATGGCTCCCGTGCTCGCGCGGGCCAGCCGATCCAGGGCGGTGGCGATTTCCTCGGCCACCGACTGCCGGTCGCCGCGACCGAAGGCGCGCATCAGGCGGGACTGCCCGAGGCGGGCCAGCGCGTTGCGCAGCTCGGGCTGGAACATGACGACGGCGGCGAACGGGGCGAAGGTGAACAACACGCCGAGCAGGTAGCTGATCATGGTGAACTTCGCGACCACCGACGCGAAGTAGGCGAGCGAGAGGATCACGAGCCCGACCACGATCTGGATCGCCCGCGTGCCCACGAGGAACAGCAGGAAGCGGTAGATCACGTAGGCCACGACCAGGATCTCGACCGCATCCGGCCACGGCTCGGGGATGAGAAACCGGAACGCGTCGACGCTCATGGGCGGGGGACCTCGCTCGTGGCCCGCGCGATGGCCAGCGCCTCGCGGGCCAGCGCGGCCTCGTGGACGCGGAACAGGCGCGCGCCGCGCTCCCAGGCGATCGCGCACGCCACCGCGGTGGCCCGGTCGCGGTCGTCCGCGGGCCGGCCCGTCGCGGCGCCGAGGAATCGCTTGCGCGAGGGACCCACGAGCACAGGATACCCGAGCCGCACGATGGTGGCCAGCTCATCGAGCAGCCGAAAACTCTGCTGCGCCGTTTTCGCGAACCCGAAACCCGGATCGACCACGATGCGCTCCCGCTCGATCCCGGCGTCGGCGGCCCGCGCGGCGGCCCGGCCCAGCTCGCCCGCGACCTCGGCCGCGACGTGATCGTAGCGCGCCAGGTCGTCCATCGTGTCCGGGGTCCCCCGCATGTGCATCACCACGAGTCCGGCGCCCGCCTCCGCGACCACCGCCGCGAGCCCCGCGTCGAAGCCGAGCCCCGAGACGTCGTTGATGACCGCCGCGCCGGCCGCGAGAGCCGCGCGCGCGACCTCCGCCTTGCGCGTGTCGACCGACACGGGGCCCAGGCCGCGCCGCACCAGCGCCTCGACGACGGGAACGACCCGGCCGATCTCCTCCGCGACCGACACGGGGGCGGCACCCGGGCGCGTCGATTCCCCGCCGACGTCGAGGAGCTGACAGCCATCGGCTTTCAGCTTGTCGGCTTGAGTCATGGCTGCCGCCAGCTCCGTGAACCGGCCACCATCCGAGAAAGAATCGGGGGTGACATTGAGGATGCCGACCAGGACGGGCTCGTCGAGCGCGATGTCGCCGCCAGCGATCTGCCAGCAGCGGGGCGGCTCGGCGTAGGTCGTGAAGAACCGGGCCAGCTCCGGGACGAGCGACTCGAGACCCGGGGGAACGCGATCGGGACGGGCGAGGGGAGCGAGACGGCTGGCGGCGGCGGCCACCAGCGCCCATCCCTCACCCGTGAGGACATCGGCGCCGGAGCGAGCGCTCCAGCGCACCAGGGCTTCGCGTTCGTCGTCGGTGATGTCGTCGAGCAGGAGGATCAGCGGGTGGAGCCCCGCCGCGGCGAATCGGGATCGGTCGGGATCCCAGCCGCGCGCCGCCAGCGCCGCGCGCACCGCCTCGCTTGGGCTGTGCGTCGCGAGCGCCGTCAATCTCACGCCCCGGCGGGCTCCGGGGGCGGATTGCCGAGCACGCCGCGCACCGGCTGGGCGCTCGCCGGCTTGCGCTGGCCGGGATCGGCCGGTACGGCCGACGGCGGCGGCAGCGTCGGCGGCAGCGGCTTGCCCTCGATCACGAGCAGCACCTCGTCGCGATCGAGCGTTTCGCGCTCCAGGAGCGCGGCGGCGAGGCGGTCCAGGGCGGTGCGGCGCTCGGTGAGAATCTCGCGGGCGCGCTCGTAGGCCGCCGTCAGGATGCGCTTCACTTCGTCGTCCACCATCTCGGCCGTGCGCTCGGAGGTTTCGCGCCGCTGCACGACCTCGCGCCCGAGAAAGATCTCCGCTTCGCGGTCGCCCACGGCGATCGGACCGATCCGGTCGCTCATGCCGAACTGCGTCACCATGCGGCGCGCGTAACCCGTGGCGACGGAAATGTCCTGGGCCGCGCCCGTCGTCACCTTCTCCGGACCGAACACGAGCTCCTCCGCCACGCGCCCGCCGTACGCGGTCGCGAGACGGCTCTGGATCGACTCCTTGGTGTACTTGTGCAGCTCTTCCTCCGGCAGGTAGGACGTCACGCCCAGCGCGCGGCCGCGCGGCACGATCGTGACCTTGTGCAGCGGATCGGCCGCGACCACGTTGAGACTGACCAGGGCATGGCCGGCCTCGTGATAGGCGACCAGCCGCCGCTCTTCGTCGGAGAGCACGCGGCTCTTCCGTTCCAGACCCAGCATCACCTTGTCTTTGGCGTCTTCCAGGTCCACGCCCTCGACCATCGTCTTGTTGCGCCGCGCCGCGAGCAGCGCCGACTCGTTCACGACGTTGGACAGCTCCGCGCCCGACAGCCCGGGCGTCGCCTTGGCGATCCGCTCCAGATCGACGGTCTGCGCCAGCGGGATCTTGCGGGTATGCACGCGCAGGATCTGCTCGCGCCCCTTGACGTCGGGCATGTCGACGATGATCTGCCGGTCGAACCGCCCGGGCCGCAGCAGCGCCGGATCGAGGATGTCGGGCCGGTTCGTCGCCGCGACCAGGATCACGCCGTCGTTGGACTCGAAGCCGTCCATCTCGACCAGCAGCTGGTTCAGCGTCTGCTCGCGCTCGTCGTGCCCGCCGCCCAGGCCGGCGCCGCGATGCCGCCCCACCGCGTCGATCTCATCGATGAAGATGATGCAGGGCGCGTGCGTCTTGCCCTGCTCGAACAGGTCGCGCACGCGAGAGGCGCCTACGCCGACGAACATCTCGACGAAGTCGGAACCGGACATCGAGAAGAACGGCCGGCCCGCTTCCCCCGCCACCGCCTTCGCCAGCAGCGTCTTGCCCGTCCCGGGCGGACCGACCAGCAGCGCCCCCTTGGGCAGCCGGCCGCCCAGCCGCTGGAACTTCTGCGGGTCCTTGAGGAAATCGATGATCTCCTCCAGCTCCTGCTTGGCCTCGTCGCATCCCGCCACGTCGGCGAACGTCACCTTCGGCGTATCGCCCGAAAGCAGCTTGGCCTTCGACTTCCCGAAGGCGAACGCCCGGTTCCCGCCCTGCTGCATCTGGCGCACCATGAACAGAATCAGACCCAGCATCAGCAGATACGGCAGCAGATTGATGAAGATGACGCCGAACGACGGCCGCATGTCCTTCGCCTTCACTTCGACGCCGCGCTCGCGCAGCGTCGTCACCCAGGCGTCGCTCGACTCGAACGGGAGCAGCGTGGTGAAGCGATCCACCGGCCGGCGGCCGAATTGCGCCGGGGTGCGCAGCTCTCCCTTGATGCGCTGCCGCTCGGTGATCTCGACCGCCTTCACGTTCCCCTGCTCCACCTGGGACGTGAAATCGCTGTAGGTGATCTCGGCCGAGTCCTGACGGGTCTTGGCGGCGAGCTGGACCAGGACCACGGTGCCCACGATCAGGAACGCCCAGAACGACAGCGTTCGGAGCATCCGGCTCCATTGGAAGTCCCGCGGCGGCGGAGGGGTGCGGTTCGCCATATCAGGTCAGACTGGCAATATAAGGGAGGTGCCGGAAATTCTCCGCGTGATCCAGGCCGTACCCCACCAGAAAGGCCCTGGGAGCGTCAAATCCGACGAATTTCGCGTCCAAAACCAGGTCTCCCGCCACGTGTTTGTGCAGCAGCGCGCAGATCTCCAGGCTCCGCGGGTGACGCGCCCTGAGCAGCTCGATCAGCCGATTCAGCGTCCGACCGGTATCGACGATGTCCTCCACCAGCAGGATATGTCGGCCCGCGAGCACCGTTTCCGGATCGTACAGCAGCCGGACGTCGCCGCTCGAAACCGTCCCCGATCCGTAGCTCGCCGCCACCAGGAAATCCACCTGGAGCGGCCGGTCGATCTGCCGCACCAGGTCGCTCAGGAAAATGAAGCTGCCCTTGAGCAGTCCGAGCACGAGCAGGTCGCCGTCGGGGTACGCGGCGGTGATATCGCGCCCCAGCTCGGTCACCCGCTTGGCGATCAGATCGGCGTCGTAGACGATGCGGGCCAGCTTGGTCCCGCCCGTCTGCCGCTGAGGCTCAGAGCTGCGTAACATCGACCCGTACCGCCCGGGTTCCCGGCGCCGGCAGATCGACCGCACTGCGACAGATACCGGGCACCCACAGAATGGTTTCACCTCGTGCCACGACCGGGTAGGCGCCGCGCTCGCTTCGGGGCACGCGGGCATCCATGAGTACGCGTCGCAGCGGCCGCCGACCGATCCCACCGAGCGGCTCGATCACGTCGCCCGCCTGCGGCGGCCGCACTTCCCACCCGTCCTGCGGCAGCCACGCCCTCCAGGCCGCGCGGACCTGGCGCCGCGGCGCGAGCGCGGGCTCCCAGCGCAGCGCGAACCCGCCGAACGCCATCGTGCCGCGCCGCTCCGCGACGGTCACGACGGCCTGGGTGCGCGGTTGCAGATCCCGACCCACGCGCAGCCGATCGAAGACGACCTCCGCCGTCCAGCCCTCTTCTCCCCCCATGTCCCACCGTCGTCCCGACGGCTTGCGCGCCAGGTCCAAGAGCCGACGGGCGCGCAGCGGCCCGAGAACGAGACCGACGCGCCGGGCCGCCGCGCGCAGCACCGCGACCGCGAGGGTGTCGCGATACGAGGCCAGGGCGTCACGGGCAACCTCGAAGCGACTCGCCTGCACGCGCAGGTCCAGATTCGGCAGGCAATCAAGCACCGCATCCCACGCGCGCCGGTCGCTGGCCGCGAGCCGGGCCGTGCGAACCAGATCGGCCCATACCCGCTCGCCCAGCCTGGTTTCGAGTGCGGGCATGACCACCGTCCGCAGCCAGGAGCGAAGGTGCCGCGGGTCGGCATTCGCCGGATCGGCATGGGAGGCGATGCCCCGAGCGTTCAGGTGCGCCGCTAGCTCCGCTCTCGTGAACGGCAGCAGCGGCCGCACGATACCGGCCCGGGATCGCGCCGCCATCCCGGCGAGGCCCGCGGGACCGCTGCCGCGCAGGGCTCTGAGCAATACGGTCTCTGCCTGGTCGTCCCGGTGGTGCGCCGTCACGATCCAGCGGGCGCCGAGCCGGGCGCGCGTCGAGTCGAGCCAGGCGTAGCGCGCGCGCCGGGCGGCCGTCTCGCTGGTTCCCGCCCCGAGCTTAAGCCGGCCCACTTCACACGGCAGGCGGTAGCGCGCGGCCAGGGCTCCGACCGCGGCGGCAACCGCCGCGCCGCCCGGCTGGATGCCGTGATCGACATGGGCCACCACGAGTCGCGGCCGGCGCGCCGGCGCGACGCCCGCGAGCAGATCGAGCAGGGCGAGCGAGTCCGGGCCGCCCGAAACCGCGACCAGCGCGGTGCCGGGACTGGCGAACAACCGACGCCGGCGCAGGTGCGCGACGAACCGATCTGCGAGGGCGGACATGGGCCTTACCTTACTATACATGGTCACCCCCGACGAGACCTACCAGCTGCTGCGCCAGCTCACGTCCCCCGTCGTGGCGATCACGTGCGCGCATGGCGGTCGACGCAACGGCATGATCATCGACAGCGCGATCCGGGCCTCGATCGTCCCCACCATCCCCCGGCTCGCGATGTTCATTCACAAGTTCAACGTGAGTCATGACCTGATCTTCGCGAGCGGCCAGTTCGTGCTTCACCTACTACGACAGGATCAGTTCGACCTGATTCACCGCCTCGGATTCGTCCACGGCACGGATGGCGACAAGCTGGCGGACGTCCCGTGCCGCCCCGGCACGCTGGGCCCGCCGGTGCTGGACGAGTGCTACGCGCACTTCGAGTGCCGCATCGCGAACGCGATGGATACGGGCAGCTCGACCTGCTTCCTGGCCGACGTGGTTGCGGTCGGCTACGGAGCCGCCCCAGGCCCCCAGGGCGAGGTGATGACGGCGAGCTACTTCCGGGCCAACCTGCCCGAATCCTGGCGGGCCGAGTATCAGGAGCAGCTGGCCGCGGCGCAGCGGTTCGCCCGCGAGCGGTCGGGGGACATTCGAGCGATTGCGTGGCGTGGGTTGAGACCCGACACCTAGCCTTCCAGCACCTCGCGCACGCGCCGCACCAAGTCGTCGGGCTCGAACGGCTTTTGCAGGAACGGGGCGCCTTCGTTCGGGACCCCGAGCGACCCCACCGCGTCGTCCGCGTACCCCGACGCGTACAGCACCCGAACGTCCGGCCGCCGCTCGCGGAAGCGCCGGGCCAGCTCGGCCCCGCTCATTCCCGGCATCACGACGTCGGTGAGCAGCAGATCGACCGTCGCCTCCTGCCCGGCAACCAACCGGAGCGCTTCGGCGCCATCCGCCGCCTCGATCACCCGGTAGCCGTAGCGCGACAACACGTCGCGAGCCAGATGGCGGACACCCGGCTCGTCCTCGACCAGCAGCACGGTTCCGGTTCCGACCACCGCCGGCTCGGGCGGCGCCGTTCTGGACACGGCGATCGTCGACTCCGCGCTCGGGAAATAGATCCGAAACCGGGTGCCCCGACCCGGCTCGGAATCGACCGCGATCAGCCCGCCCGACTGCCGCACGATGCCGTACACGGTCGCCAGGCCGAGCCCGGTCCCCTTGCCGACTTCTTTGGTCGTGAAGAAAGGCTCGAACAGGTGCGCCTTCACGTCGGGCGTCATGCCCAGACCCGTGTCGCTGACGGCGAGCAGGACCTGGGTCCCCTGGCCGGCTTCGGGATGCACCTGCGCCAGCTCGGCATCGAGCGGGACGTTCGCCGTTTCGATCGTGATGCGCCCGCCGGCCGGCATCGCGTCGCGCGCGTTCACGGCCAGGTTCATGATCACCTGCTCGAGCTGGCTCGCGTCGGCCAGCACGAAGGCCAGGTCCGGCTCGAGCTTGGTGTGCAGGGCGATGTGCTCGCCGATCACGCGCTGCAGGATGCGCTCCATGTCGCGCACCACCTGATTCACATCGAGCACGGTCGGCCGCAGCACCTGCTTGCGGCTGAACGCCAGCAGCTGATGGGTGAGGTTGGCGGCGCGCCGGGCGGCACCGATGATCTCGTGCACCTCCTCGCGGACATCGGTGTCGGGCGGGAGCGACCGGTCCAGCAGCGTCGCGTACCCGACGATGGCCGTGAGCAGGTTGTTGAAGTCGTGCGCGATGCCGCCCGCCAGCTGCCCCACGGCCTCCATTTTCTGGGCCTGGCGCAGCTGCTCCTCGAGCCGCTTGCGGTCGGTCACGTCCTCGACCACGGCGAGCCGGGCCGGGCGGCCCGCGAAATCGATGTCGTCGAACGTCACCTCGACGTCGATCTGGCGTCCATCGCGGCTCCGGTGGCGCAGGCCGGTGGCGCGGGCGGTGCCGCCGCGGTAATGGGCCAGCACTTCCCGCAACCGGTCGATTTCCTCCTCAGGCCGGATATCGAGCAGCGACATGCCGAGGAATTCCTCGCGCGAGTAACCGTAACGGCGCACCGCGGCTTCGTTCACCGCCAGGAACCGCAGCGAGGCGGCGTCGTAGACGAACATGGCCTCGGGGTTGCCCTCGAACAGCCGCCGGTATTTCGCCTCGCTGGCCAGCAGCCGCTCCGCCGAGCGCGTGCGCTCGATCGCCATGGCCACCTGGGCGGAGACGATCTCCAGGATCTCCAGCGCATCGGGGCCATAGCGGGTCCCCTCGGTGTAGCTCTGGACCGTGAGCACCCCGATCGTCTCCGCTCCGACCTTGAGGGGGACGCCCAGCCAGTCGAGCGATGGGGCGCCCAGCAGCTCCACCTCGCCCGCGCCCTCCAGCGCGGCGACGGTCTCCGGGACGCCGAGCAGGGGACGCCCCGTGCGCAGCACGTACTCGGTGAGACCGCGCAGCGGCGGCCGCGGGGCGTCGACCGTGTCGACCTGATCCACGAAATAAGGAAAGGTGACGAGCCCGCTCACGCGGTCCTGCAGCGCCACGAAGAAGTTCTCGGCCGGCATCAGCTCGGCCACGCTGCGGTGCACCGCCTGGAGCAGCGTCTCGAGGGTGTCGGCCGCGGTGGCCGCCTCGGCGATGTTGTACACGGCGCGCTGCACCGCGTCGCCGCGGCGCCGCTCCGAGATGTCGCTCCACACGCCGACCAGTCCCACGACGCGGCCGTCGGGGTCGCGGATCTGCGACGTGGTCAGGGCGACCGGGAATTCGCTGCCGTCCTTGCGCCGGTTCCACAGCTCCCCGCGCCACATGCCGGCCCGGGTCGCCTCGCGGATGTCCGTCTGCAAACCCGGTGGGTTGCGCGGTGAATCTATCAGGGCCACGCCCCGACCCATCACCTCGGCTTCCCCGTATCCGTACGTCGTGAGGAAGGCGCGATTGACAAAGGTGAAGCGGCCCTCGAGATCCGTGATGCTGATGATGTCGCCGGTACTCTGAATCGTGTGGGCGAGCAGCCGGTTCTGCTCTTCGGTGCGGCGCCGCTCGCTCACATCCCGGAAGCTCCAGACCCGGCCCACGATGCTGCCGCGGATGCGCTGCGGCTGCGAGTACCGCTCGAAGACGCGGCCGTCGCGCAGGTCGAGGACGTCGAAGCTCGAGGCCTCGATATCGCCGTACAGCTCGCGCACCCGGCGCAGGAAGGCGTCGGGATCCTTCAGCTGGTCGTGCACGTGCTCGATGAACCGCTCGTCGAGGCGCGTGTCGAGCACGCGCTCGGGCAGGCGCCACATCGTCGCGAATTTGCGGTTGTAGCTCGTGATCCGACCCTGGAGATCGACCACGAGGATGCCGTCCGCCGTGGACTCGAGCGTGGCCGAGAGCAGGGACAGCGTGCGGTGCAGCTCGACCTCGGTCTCGCGCATCCGCGCCGTGTCCCGGGTGACGAGCGTTTCCACGCTCTTGCGGTCGCGCGCGTCGCGCACCACACCCACCAGCCGGCGCACGTCGCCGCCCTCGTCCTGACCGACGAGGGTGCAGTCGCCGGTGACGTAGCCGCCCGAGCGGCTGAGCAGCCGGGCCTCGAGCCGCTGATCGGGCTCGCCCGCTTCGGCGCGGGAGATCACGTCCAGCATGCGCGGCAGGTCGTCGGGGTGCAGCAGCGACACGAACGAGCGCCCCACCCAGTCGCCGGGGGACCATCCGGTGAAGGCTTCGAAGGCGGGGTTGAGCGACAGGATGGTGCCGTCGCTGTCGAGCGCGTACACCACGTCGCCCACGTGGCGCAGGGCGAGGTCGCGCTCCTGCTGCTCGCGGCGGGCGCGCTCGAGCTGGTAGCGGGCGGCGGCGAGCGAGGCGAACTGCTCCAGGATCTCGAGGTCTTCCGGGGTCCAGTGCCGGACCACGCGGTCCAGTACCACGAGCGCGCCGGCGAGCTGCCCCTCGGAGGTGACGATGGGGCTGCCCGCGTAGGCGACGACTCCGAGCTGCGCGATGGCGCGGTGGTCGCGCAGGCGGGCGTCGTTGCGGGTGTCGGCGGCGGCGATGGCGGCGCCCGCTTCGAGGACGGGGGTGCACAGCGGGTGGGCGAGGGGCTCGGGCACCGCGACCGTGCCGTGCACGTGGGCGCGTTCGGGTTCGGTCAGGCAACCCGCCGTCATGGGTGCCTGCAGCACGCGGTGGGCGAGACGAGTCAACCGATCCAGCTCCGACTGGAACACGGCGTCGAAGGCCCCGGAGCGTCGCTCCGTACCGATTCGTCCAGCCGCCCAGGTGGTGCGCTCACCGGCTTTCATGCCGCCTGGTAGACCCGTCTAGAGGGGTCACAAAAATAGCGATTTGGCTCGAAAATCAGCGTGGCGCAGGCTCCACAATTCGGGGCCACGGCTGCGGGCTTGGGAAGCGGGGGCGCGGGAGTGCGGGGGTGGAAAAAGAGTAGCGGCGGTCGGACTCGAACCGACGACCCACGGATTATGATTCCGTTGCTCTAACCAGCTGAGCTACGCCGCCCCGAAAGCCCCGCCAATCCTAGCCGTTTCCGGCCCGGTGGGTCAAGGCACTGCTGCGGCCACGCATCACCGGCGCCGTGTGGCCTGCCCTGCTGCGCCTCTGGTCAAGCGAGGTAGATTCTCTCGATGCCGTGGGCAGGCCTGTCGTGAATCAATCAATTAAACGAGTCCCCGTTCCGACCTCCATGGTGCGGGGGCTTTTGGTCGCGGCCCTGCCGATGCTCATCGGCACGTGCCGGTTGGCGGATCTGATCTCGACGCCGACGCCGGGTTTCCTGGTCGTCAGCCCTGTCGCTCCCGATTCCCTCCCCGCCGCGGCGGCCCTGGGCAGCACGGCCCCACGGTTCATGCCCATCGTCATCACAAACACTGGTGAGGGCGCGCTTGAATGGGAAGCGAGCATCCAGGGCGGCAGCCCGTGGTTGAGCCTGAACAAAACGACGGGCAATGCACCGGACACCTTGTGGGTGCGGATGAACCCCACGGGTCTCCCGATCAACGTCTATCGAGACACGGTGGTCGTGTCGGCCACGAGCGCCACGGGGGTGGCGCAGCAAACGCCGATCAAATTCGTGATC
>Ga0187892_10001396_pt1 | contig 55261 bp, 45 predicted proteins | sample MA1701073metaG_FD_139345 | JGI IMG/M metagenome (GOLD analysis project Ga0187892, IMG submission 139345) | Bio-ooze microbial communities from a basaltic lava cave in the Kipuka Kanohina Cave System on the Island of Hawaii, USA - MA170107-3 metaG ...
CCGTGCAACTCCTCAACGGCACGCAGACGCTCCAACCCTGGAACGGCGTTTCGCTTCCCGATTGGCCATAGCTGCTGCGAACGGCCGGCTAGCGGGCGAGGACGCCCGCGCTCCGAGCCGGCGAGCCGCTCCCACCGAGGCGCGTGTGTCTGCAGACGTGCTGGTCTGCGAGTGCGTTGGTCCAAGCTATCGGCGTGGGCGTTGCAGACGCCGGGGCAAAGTTCGGCCGGCCGCCCCGGTTTGCGGTCAGATTCATTTGCCAGGCGCGTGCCGGTGCGTTAGGAAGTACATTCATGGCCAGCCTTAATGCCAACATCAGAATCGAGGCCGATCTTGAGGCGGTGGCGGCAGCGGCTGCCGACCTGTTCGTGAGCACGGCCGCCAGCAGCATCGAGGATCACGGCGAGTTCCGGGTTTGCCTGTCGGGGGGCTCGACGCCGGCCGCCATGTACCGGCTGCTGGCAGCCGCGCCGCGGGTCGAACAGGTGGCCTGGCACAAGGTGCGCTTCTACTTCGGCGACGAGCGCTGCGTGAAGCCGGACCATCCGGACAGCAACTACGGGCTGGCCAAACGGACGCTGCTCGACTTCGTGAACCACTGCCCCAACTGCGTGTACCGCATGGAGGCCGAGCGCGATCCGCAGGAGGCCGCCGCGGACTATGGCCGGATGCTCAAGGAGCAGTTCGGAACCGGCTGGCCGCGCTTCGACCTGATCCTGCTCGGCATGGGTGGCGATGGTCACACCGCCTCGCTTTTTCCCCACACGCCCGCGCTCGCCGAGCCGAAGCATCGCTGTGTGGCGAACTTCGTGCCGAAGCTCGATGCGTGGCGGGTGACGCTGACGTTTCCGGTCATCAACGCCGGCGCACGCGTCGCGTTCCTCATTGCCGGTGCGGAGAAGGCCGGCGTCCTGCACGAAGTCCTGCACGGTCCGCCGGACCCCGAACGGCTGCCGAGCCAACGGGTGCGACCCACTGACGGCGAGCTGCTCTTTGTCGTCGATGCGGCGGCCGGCCAACACCTTGCCAGCCGGATCGGCGGTGGGCCGTGATGACCGCACCGTCGTTTGCGATCATGTCCGGCCTCGTCGCAACCGGAGCGCGGGCGTCCTCGCCCGCAACCGTGTTCGTCCCAGTTGCCGAGTGCTTGATCGCCGTTGGGGCGGGGGCGTCCTCGCCCGCTTCCGTATTCGTCCCCATCGCGTCCGGGCTTGTGGCTGCTCTCGGACTGGGCTACGGGGTCTGGTATCTGGTGCGCTCGCTTCGGGCGTCTGGCCCGGCGGCTGCAACCGGCCAGCGGCCGTGGCGACGCTTAGGTGCGGCCTTATGCGGGTTGCTGGCGATCACGTTCTTTATCGGCGTGAACTTTGTCGACCCGAGTCGAGCACCGGCCGCCTACCTGCTACTCTGGATTCTCGTGCTTCTGGGCATCTTGTGGTTGTGCGGACTGGCGATGGTCGATATCCTGTATACACGCCGGCATCACCGCGAGGCACTGCGCTCGCTCCTGCGACGCGGCGATGCCAGAGACGACCACCATGGTTGAACCACAGCGGGCACAGAGGACACGGAGGCGCAGCCACCGCGGCGCTGCACGATCGCTGCCGCGAGTCGGAGTGATTTGCGCGATCGTGGCCGGCTGTGGACAGAACCCGACCGAACCCAACCGCCTGGACGCCATGGGCAAAGTCACCGTCAAGTCCAAAGATCATTCATTCGAAGCGTGGGTGGCCGACAGCGACGAAGAGCGGCAGCGCGGCCTGATGTTCGTGACGGCCGACCAGATGCGGCCGACCTCCGAAGGGCACGAACGCTCGATGCTGTTTGTGTTTCCGCGGGAACAAGGCCCGACGGCTGGCTTCTGGATGCGCAACACGCAGATTCCGCTCGATATCGCCTTCATCCGCTCTGACGGGCGCATCGTGCGCGTTCACACCATGGCGCCATTTGATGAGCGGAGCTACGCGCCGGGCGCGCCGTATCGTTACGCGCTGGAGGTCAATGCCGGCGTATTCGAGCGCCTGGAAATCAAGAAGGGCGACATGATCGAGATCCCGGACTCCGTCATGCGCGAGGCCCGGTAACTTCGCGGCTTCCGCCCGTGTCTGCCGACCCGATCGTCTCGAATTGTACCAATATACTTCCAGCCGGTGTTTGCCGATGGGCTAAACGGACCGACGGCGCGCGGAGCGCAGCCCCGGCAGACCGGACTTGAAGGGTCCGCGCTGCGTGGCACGGGCATCTTGCCCGTGTCTCGTCCCACGGCCTTCCAGGCCGTGGCGAAGCGTTCGTCGCGGAAGCGACTGCACGGGCTGGAAGCCCCTGCGACGGTTCACGGGCTGGAAGCCCGTGCCACGCAAGAGCGGTCACGCGCCCCCGCGGCGGCGGTCCAGCTTGGAAGCTGCACGATGCAGGTTCTTCTCGTCGATCCTCAACGACGGCTTCCGGCAGATCTTGCGCCGCGCATCGGCGGCAACGGTTGGACGGTGCATCCGCTCGACAGTTATAGGGCGGCGGCCGAGCTGGCCCAGCAGGGGCGGGCCGATGCGGTCATCCTTTCATCGCCGCGCAGCGGCCAGCATGCGACCGACGGCTTCGACGCGCTGGTCCGCGTGCTTCAGGCGCAGCGCACTGCAGCGATCCTGCTCAGCGACGAGGCCAGCGCCACGCTGAATGATGCCGAGGAGTCGCTGGTCGAGCTGGTGCCGTGGAGCATCTCGGCCGACGAGATCCGCGGCCGGCTGGCGATGATCGAGCGCTTCCAGGGCCTGGTCAAACGCATGGAGCGCGAGCTGGCGACCATGCAGCGGCTGGGCAAACGGCTGAACGATCACTTCGCCGAGGTGGATCAGGACATGCGTCTGGCGGCGCGGCTGCAGCGCGACTTCCTGCCGACCGACGTCGGCCCATTTGGGCCGGCCAGCTTCGCCACGCTCTACCGCCCGGCGCAATGGGTTTCCGGCGACATTTACGACATCATCCGCATCGACGACGCGCACGTCGCCTTCTACGTGGCTGACGCCGTGGGGCACGGCATGGCGGCCAGCCTGCTGACCATGTTCATCAAGCGCACGGTGATGGATTGCATGCAGCGGCGGGCGGGCGATGCGCGCTTCAACCCATCGGTCACCATGGCGGCCCTCAATGACGCGCTGGCCGCCCAGGCCCTGCCCCACTGCCAGTTTGTGACGGCCGTCTTCTGCGTCCTCGACCTGCACACACTCAGCCTGCGCTACGCCCGGGCCGGGCATCCGCACCCGCTGCTGATCACCGGCGATCGGACCCTGACCGAGCTCAAGACCGAGGGAGCCCTGCTGGGCGTGTTCGCCGGCGAAGAGTTTCCGTCGCACGAGGTGCGCCTGCGGGCCGGCGACAAGATCTTCCTCTACACCGACGGGCTGGAAGTCGCGTATCCATCGGAACGGTTCCGCGCCGATCCGATCTCGTACCATCGCACCGTCTTTCACGGCCTGGTCGGCCTCTCGGCTGCTGAGGCGGTCGAGAAGCTGCGCACGGAGCTCGACGCCGAGACGGGCTCACTCCACCCGCGCGACGACCTGACGGTGCTGGCGGGGGAGGTGCAACTCAGGTCGACAACGACTTGACGCGTTGGTCGCAGCGCGCCACAAGCAACTCGAGCGCCGGAAGCGGTAACAGGGCGAAGAACCACTCGCGTTCCTGCCCGACTGCCGCTCTCTGCCCTTCAGCAGCGAGGCGCTCGAGGCGAGACCGAGCGGCCTCAAGCAGGTCAGGCCGCAGGACGTGAATTCGGTCGATCAGAGTCCGGATGGCGACAAAGGCGGCCCGCCGCTCGGTGCGACGGCGGTGATTCTCGCGCCGCAGTTGGCTGGCCAGCGCGATCTGGTCGTCACGTTCGAGCTGGAGGCTGAGCAGCGCCCGCCCGTCCGTGACGTGCCGTTGTGGGTTCCAGCGCACGTCGCGCAGCAGCCGCTCTGCCGCCTGCACGTCGTCGGCGTCGACGGCAGGACGAGCGGACTCGAGCCGCAGTGTGGCAGAGACACAGGCGATCTCGGGAGGCAGCAGACCGTAGTAGCGGCACATAAGCTCATCCGTCATCTCATCGTACTTGGCCCCGCCGATGCCGTGGACGAACAAGTCAGCGGCCAGCAGCCGCGCCCAGAGCGTCAGGGTCAGCGCTCGCGGCCGCAGGTGAGCGCTCTCCAATTGCTCAAGCGCCGCGCGTGAAGCTTCGACGGATTCGAAGTCCGCGGTCGACCATTCGCCCAATCCGCGTCGCTCCGCCCATAGCGTGAGGCGGCCGAGCCGCTCCTCGACGAAAACGCGCTGCCGCGGCTCACCCAGTCCATACGCCCACAGCGGCAGCTCGCAGCGTTGCCTGTCGACATGCAAGTCGGGAATCGGGCGTGACGAGTTCCGGATTCCGTGAGCCTGCCGGTAGGCTGCCAACGCCGCGTTGTAGCAGGCCGCAAATCGGCGGGCGTGGCGAATCATGTCGAACAAGAGCGGGCCGCCCCACACGCGGCTGACGCGCACGTCGTCGGGCCGCACGTCGAAACGCGCCTCGACTTCGCGGCGGGCCCAGACGATCTGATCCACCCAATCGGGTGTGCCGGCGGCGCGGCCGAGCGCGGCGAAAAGGACCGGCATCATCGACCGCTCGAACCTCGCGCCCAGCGCCTCGCGAGATTGCTGCTCGAAATCTCGAACCGAGTGCGCGTCCATGGCCGGAAACGCTTCGTACGCCAGGCCGGCTGGCATCCGGGCATAGCGAATCTGCGCGATCTGAGGCTCGCCATCCGCCGACTCAACGGGCACACGCAGGAACGGCCGATGAGGCGCGTCATTGTCAACCACGAGGTTGATGCACTTTCCGCCCAACTGGCGGGCCATGCGCGAGCCGACCACGTGCTTGGCCCACACACCGGCGTGGAAGAACTCGGGTTGGTGGCCGATCAGAAGGGCGGACTCGTTTTCACCGATGCCCAGCTCGGTCCGTGTCCGGCGGCGGACTTCACGCAAGTCGGCGTCGAGCAGCCGCACGCTGGCTTCGCTCAACAGGCGACGATTGTGCTCGATCAGCTCCGGCCACTCGGCCAGCGGCGGCTCGATCAGCAGATCGCCGTGCTCAGGCGGGGTGGTCAGCCGGTTGAGGTCGAGCATGGGGCACAGCTTGCTGGATTCTCGTGGCATTCGCGTCGGCAACACGCGGCCAGCTCGGCCCGCAGCACTTCCAGGTAGTGTTCGTAGCGCGAGCGCGGGTCGTCGAGCAGCCCGCCGAAGTGCCGCGACGGGTCGTTGTAGATCAAGCGAATCGGCAGCTCACGAATCCGCCAGCCCGCCCGCCACGCCTGCACCCAGAATTGCAGCGGCATGGCGTAGCCCGGCACGGTGATGTCCAAGCTGCGCAACGCCTCGACCCGATAGGCCTTGAAGCCGCAGAAGGCGTCGGTGATTTTCAGGCCGAGCACGGCATTGAGAATGCGCGTGATGCGCCGGTTGATGCGGCGACGATCGACGGGAGGCGAGCCGTTGCCGGCGAAGCGCTCCAGATAGCGTGAGCCGCTGATGAGGTCGGCATCGTCATCGGCCGCGGCGGCCATGAAATGCGGTATGAACGAAGGCTCGTGCTGCTCGTCGCAATCCATGCTGATGAGCCAATCGTAGCGATGGCGGATGGCAAACTCGAACGCGTCGCGCAGGCTCTGGCCATAGCCGCGATTCTCCGGATGCCGGATGACGCGGATGCCGCCGGTCCGAGCCAGAACGGCGGCTGTCCCGTCGGTCGAGCCGTCGTCGATAACCAGAATGTCATTCACGTACGACCGCGCCCGGCGCAGAACGCCGGCGACATAACGCTCCTCGTTGAACACGGGAATGGCCAGGAGGAATCGTTCGGACCGCATCGTAACCCCCTCGGGCGCCGGAACATACGGCTGCCGGCGCGGCATCGATATGGTAGAACCCATGGGCCGGAAATCAAATTCTCAACCCTGATGTGCCCGATGTGGCACGGGCCTCCAGCCCGTGACCGTCGCACGGGCATCTTGCCCGTGCATCGCGCGCCGGGGTGACACGCCGCCGCAGAGCGGCTAAATTCCTCGGGCGAAGGGAGTTTTGCAGGACCGGACTGCGGGCTTCGCCCGATCCTATCCGTCAGATGCGAGGGTTGAGCATGTTTCGACCTCATGGATCCGCAGCAGGTGCTGCGGCATTGTTTTCGGTGGTGATCCTGACGAGCGGCGGCTGCTCGATGATCGAGCGGACGCAGGCCGAGCAGCACGTGCAGCGCGGCAAGGACCTCCTGGCTCGCGACGAGCTCAAGGCCGCCCTGGCGGAGTTTGAGGAGGCCGCCCGCCTGTCTCCGCAGCTCGCGGTCGCCCATTCGAACATGGGCGTGATTTACCGCCGCATGGGCGACTACGACCGGGCCATCGACTCTTTTGCGGCTGCCGTCCGGCATGATCCTTATTCGTTTGACGATACGTTCAGCCTGGCCAAGCTCTATCACTTTACGCGCCGGCTGCACGACGCGGTGCAGGCTTATCTGCACGCGCTCGATCTGCGGCCCGACGACTTCGAAGCCCAGCTCAACCTGGGCGTTTGCTATCAGGAGATGGGCGAGTCACAGCAGGCCATCGACCGATTCAACAAGGCCATCGCACTCGACCGCGACCGTCTCGATGCCTACGTCAATCTCGGCGTGGCGCTCGAGGCTCAAAACAAACACTACGAGGCGATCCAGGCGTTCAAGGCCGCGTTGGAGCGAGACAGCCGTCAACCGCTCGTGCTGGTCAATCTGGCCCAGACCTATATGGCCCAGGAGCGTTTCAAGATCGCCCGCCAGGCGCTCGAGCAGGCCATCAAGATGGATCCGAAGCTGGCTGCCGCGCACGAGGCGATGGGCTACTGCCTGCTCCGCATGGAGGATTACGAAGCCGCCAAGCGCCATTACAACGAGGCCATCGCTAACGATCCGCGCCTGCCGGCCGCCTACGCCGGTCTCGGCTCGGTCTGCATGATCGGCTACCTGAGCGACAAGCGCTTCACCGAGCTGCGCGACCGCGCCATCGAGAACTGGCACCGGTCGCTCGAACTGAATCCCAGTCAGCCCACCATCCGGGCCCTGCTGACCAAATACGAACAGGCCAAGACCAACCCCGAAACCGTCCTGCTCGACGAGAAGGGCGGGCAGTGAGTTCGCGCGGTGCGCGGCGTAAGGCGTAAGCGAGCGAGCGGGCGCCTCGTTGAGCCGGTTGCGCTCGGCGCTCGAAACCCGCGTCCGCACGTCTGCTTGCAACCCTCGCCCGGCGACAGACGTAGACCCGATGGGTTGACCTGCCGCGGCGTGGCGGCGAACATTCCCGTGGAAGCCGAGGCTCGAGCCGGCGCACGTCGATGGAGCACGACGGAACCAATCAGCGTCTGGAGCGTCCAAGAGAGCAGTGGGGGTCTGCGGAGACGGCTCCTGCCGGCGGCCGGCGCGTGGAAGAGGCGGCTTGGATCCGCCGCATGCAGGCGGGCGACTTGTCGCCCTTTGCTGACCTGGTGCGGCGTTATCAGGACCAGGTGTACAACACCTGCTGGCGGATTTGCGGCAACGTCGAGGACGCGCACGACGTTGCACAGGATGCGTTCCTCAAGGCGCTCGACTCGATCGGCGATTTTCATGGCCGCAGCGCGTTCTACACCTGGCTGTTCCGCATCGCCGTGAACCTGGCCATCTCGCAGCGGCGGCGCAGCCGCCAGCGTATGATGCTATCGCTGGATGGATCGGGCGGAAGTCGAACCGACGCTGACGCGAACGCGCGGCTGTCTGAGTACGTGGCCGATGAACGGCTCGATCCGCCCGAAAAGCCGGGCGAGCGGCGTGAACTGCAGCGCGTGCTGGCGGCCGCGCTGGACGGACTTGACGACGACTATCGGACGGTCGTCGTGCTGCGTGACATCGAGGGCTTCGACTACGACGAGATCGCGGCCGTGCTCAGCGTGCCGCGTGGGACCGTCAAGTCGCGGCTGCACCGGGCCCGACAGGCACTGCGTCAGGCCTTGGAACGGGCGGGTGTCGATGATCCCGGCCGGCGGCCGAGGGCCGAACAGCCCGCCGGGTCGTCGCGCGGGGCGTAGGGCCGAACAGGCTGGAACATGCGCAAGAAAGACCCCGACAAGTTGAGCGAGCAGTTGTCGGCCTACCTCGACGACGAGCTGTCGGATCGCGAGCGCCGCGCCGTCGAGCGCGCGCTGGGCTCCGACGCCGAGGCGCTGGCCCAGCTCGATGGGCTGCGACACACGGTCGAGGCGGTGCGCTCGCTGCCGCGCGAGCATGCGCCCGATTCGCTGGTTGGTGACTTGACGGCCGCGGCCGAGCGCCGCCAGTTGCTCGACGATCCGGGCCGGGCCCGTGCAGCCACCGGCGGCGCTCGTCCGTGGCGAGCATTGCTGGCGACGGCGGCTGCGGTGCTGGTCGTGGGGCCCGCGGCATGGTGGATGTTTGGGCGGGAGGGCGTGCCCCCGGCCGAGCGCTCCCTCACGACCAGCCGCGGGATCGGGCAGCCCTTCGCGGCTGACGACGCCCGAACTGAACCCGAAGCGGCGCCGCCGGAGGGCGCGAAGCTTGCGGCGCTTGAAAAGCAGTTCGCGGACGCGCGACGCGATCTCGGAGTCGATCGCCAGCTTGCGGCACGGGGCGCGCCCGAAGGGCCGGGCCGATCCGGTAGCGGCGGCGGGCAAGCGTTCAAAGGCGGGCCGGCAGCCGAGCACGACAAGGCCGCAATCGGCGGCACTGCCGCGCCTGAGCATCACGCCCGCGACGAGATTCCGGGGCGTGCCAACACTCCGCTCGTCGGCCCGCCGGCGGAGCTGGCCGCAGCGCCAGCAGACCCGACCACGCTGCTCGCGATGATGGCGGCGCCGCACGAGCCGATCGTTCTGAACGTCACATTCGCCGGCGTCGAGGCGCGGAACGAAGCGGCGGGTCTGATCGACAACTTCTGCCAGGCCCAGACTACGGTCCCGCCGACGCCGGAGGCCGGCGCCAAAGACCGAACGGCCGACGCGATCAGAGCGATGGCACGTGCGCAAGGGGACACCAACCGCACGCAGATCGCGGTTGGGGACCGCCCAGTGCAGGTTGCCTCGGCGCGCCTGGTCACGGCCACGGACGGCTGCTACGTCGTCCAAGTCGCGCGCGAGCAGCTGCCGGCTTGGCTCGATACGGTCACGCACGCAGCCAGCGACGCCGGCGATCTTGAACTGAGCTACGGCGAGATTCGGGCACGCGGCCGGGAGCAAGTCATCGAGAGCCTTCGACTGGGCGCGCCGACCTACGTGTTCGACCATCCGACCGGTGAGCCGAACGCCGAATCGGCGGCGCTGGGAACCCCAGTCACGGCCCCAGACCCCGACGCCGCGGAGCGCGACGAGACCGCTGACGACGGCCGACAGAATCGCGCCGCCCGTGCCGAGCGAGAGCCGCACGACGCAGACGCGCGCAAACGCGAGCCTCGAGGCCGGGGATTCGCCGACGGCGAGACGGTCGCCTCGGCGCCCGCCAGCCAGCCGTCAGCGCAGCCCGGCGGCGGCCACTTCGGAGAAATGGCCGTCGGTCCGACCAGCACGGCCGCTTCGGAATCGTGGGTCACGCTGGTGATCAACCTGATGACGGCGCCGTTGACATCTTCGGCGCCCGCGGCGGAGCCCTCGTCTGGCGGCCCGCTCACGTCGCAGCCAGCCGAGCCACCTGCACGTGGCCAGCCCTGATACGCTCGGCTCAATGCCGTCATTTGGCCGACTTCGCACCCTCGACGACGGGATTCGGCGCGAGCGGGAGTTCGGCGGAGATCGGAGCGCGCCACAGCGCGGCACATCTGCAGCGTTACCAGGACGCGTCGCATCGGGCGGATCATCTGACCGGACCGGCTGGCACGTGCTTCAGCGCGCGGCGGGGCCGGGTCGACGGTGACGCTGACCAGAACCGATGCCGTCCACTGAACAGCCGTCATGGGTTACGGCGACGGCGGCCTGGAAGGCCGCGGCCCCAGACGCGGGCAGGATGCCCGCGGTCCAATGGCGGGCAAGGTGCCTGTGGTGGCGGGGCAAGATGCCCGCAGTTCGAGTCGTCCGTACGACGCGTGCTTCACGGGCACGCGGCGACACTGGCGGCGTTAAACGCCTGCGTGGTGTTGACGCCGTTCAGCAGTTGAATCACGCGCAGCAGGTCTTGTGTATTGACCGGCGTGACGCCGCTGCTGCGGTTCACGTTGTATCGCGCCAAGTTACTGGTCATCGCGGCGGCGCCGTTGTTCAGCGCCTGCACGAGCGTCAGCACATCCTGGGTGTTGGTGATGCCGTCGAGGTTCGTATTGCCGGGCTGCGACTGGTACTGAAGCTGTTGACCCGCCTCCGTCCCGGCGAAAGAAATCGTGGTACACTCGCCCGGGGGGATGGCTCGATCGAGGAAGATTGAGTAAGGCCCGGCCCCCGACCCGGTCACAATTTGGACGACGGGGCAGACACCGCCGGTGCAGGTAATCGTGATGCTCGAAACCGACGGCGCCGGCAACGGCGTGTCGCTGAAGGTGACGCTGATTGGTGAGTAGGCAATGTCGCCTTGGCCGGGGGTCGCGTCGGCACCGATGCCGGCCGAAAGCGTGCCGTCCAACCCGGTGTCGAGCACGTCGCGGAACGGCTGGCCAGGCTGGTATGGGTTGTCGGCAGCGGCCGGGGGGTTGGCGGCGACAATCGTGACGAGCGGCGCCGGGATGCCCACGCTGACGTCGTCGACGAACCAGTCGTCTTCACCGCTGACGCCGGCAATGTTGCGAATGCGCAAACGGAAGCGCTCGTGCATCGCGGCGGCCGGGAGCTCGACCGTGACAAACTCGTACTGGGTCATGTCCGGGCCGTCGCCGAGTTGTTGGCTGGCGATCTGCCAGTTGAGCGTGTTGTCGAGATACTCGAAGAACAGGTCGTCGCCCGGCTCGGGCGAGTCGCCGTTGCCCCGGCGCTCGTACCAGTAATTCAACGTGAGACTGCTGACGCCGCTGGCGTCGATGAGCCGCGATCGCAACTGGTCGCTGCCGGTAATCGCGCCGGTGCTGTTAAGCCGGAGCGACAACCCACCGCTCGGTTCGAGCAGCCCCGAGCCGTCGACCGTTGCGCCCGAGAACGGCAACCACTGGGGATCTTCGATCGCAATGTTGTTGAGGGACGTGCTGTTGAACCCGTCGACCAGAGGCAGCGTCAGCTCCGGCGCGGGCAGTGACAGGCACGCCCGCGTGTCGCGGTGGGCGATGATGATGGCCTTGGTCGCCGGACAGAACTCGTTTCGGAGGTTGAACCCGAGGCCGGAGCACATCGTGAAGGACGGCGTCGTACAGCAGTTGGAGCAGAAGTTGGTGCCGTTGATCACGTTGCAATGCTGCGCGTCCCAGATGTGGCCAAGCTCATGGGCCGTCAGGTCGACACGGCGGTTGTACGTCGTCGTGAAACGAGATTGAGCGAGTGAATAGGAATCGTCGAGGTCGCAGATAAAACCGAATCCGTGCGCGATCCCGATGATGGAGCCCGACAAGTTGTGCCCGGTCATCAGATGGGCCGTGTCACGGATGACGTCGTCTTGGTTGGCGTTCCACTCGGCCTCGAACTCGTCGAGCAGGTCGTTCGGGTCGAGCGACACGTAGGGGTCGTCGGGACTCGAGCGCACGATGATCGTCGTGATCTCGTAGCGGATGTCGACGTCGCGGTCATATTGCGCATCGACGGCGTTCATGATATTCTCGATGTCGGCCACAGTGTTGGGGACCGAGCTGCCGTTCTGCTGGTAGAACTCAAAATCGGCGTCGAAGGCGACCTGGCACATGTCGAGCACGCCCGAGCCTTCGGGCGGGTCGGCGCCGCCCTCGCCGGCGTCGGCGCCGGACGGTGCGTTGTCGGCGACGCCGCACTGCTCATCGCCGACGACGGCGTCCTCGACCGCGTAGACGATGTGGACACTCGCCGCAGCGCCGGCGAAGTGCGGCGCGACGGGCTGGATGGCGAAGTCTCCGCCCAGTGAGGGCGCGTAGATCGTACCGGTCAGGGTGCCGCCGACCGCCGACACCGCCACGACGCTCTGCGGATCACCGTGGACGAAGCCGCGATAGGTGCGCGGCGGTTCTGGAATGGCGTCGACGAGCGCGCCGCCTTCGGTTTGCACCAGCAACCTGAAGTGAGCCGAGCGCAGTGAGTGCGGCTCGATGTCGATGGTGGCGTGGACGTCGCCGAACGGCAAGTCCGCCTCCCACCCGCTGAAGTAATCGCCCGGCAACTGCAAATCGACGAGGCGGCCGTCGTAAACGCCGATGATGGCGAAGATCTCGGCCTGGACCGCCAACAACTCGTCGGCGGTGCGCCCGCCGGTGCTCTGCTGCGGCGTTGCCAGCGCGAGCATCGGGCCGGCCAAGATGCCCAGCCCCGACGTCATCGCACTCATCCACATCCGGAATCCGGCCGCGCACGGCTCTTGCATGTGCTCCTCCTTCGCGTGAACTCGCCATCTGGCATCCGCCGCGGCTACGGGCAAGCCGCCACCGATGCGCCGTTAAAAGACTGCGTCGTGTTGATCCCGTTGAGTAACTGAATGATCCGAAGGATATCCTGCGTGTTGACCGGCATGACGCTGGTGTTGCGATCAACGTTGTAGCGTGCCCAGTTCTGCGGCGTGTTGGCGCTTCCGTTGTTGAGGGCCGAGATCATCGCCAGCAGGTCCTGAGTATTGGTCCCGCCGCCGAGGCTGACGTTGCCCGGCTGCGATCGGTATTGCAACTTCTGGCCAGCGTTGGTGCCGGCAAACGTGATCGTTGTGCACTCGCCGGGGGGAATGGCGCGGTCCAACGTGAGTTGATACGGTCCAGCCCCGGACCCGGTGACGCCCGTCACGATCGGGCAAAGCCCGCCCGTACAGGCAATCACCACGTTGGCGGGCGTGGGCGCCGGTGACGGAGTTCCGCTGAACGTGACGCTGATCGGCGCGTAGACGATCCCGCCTTGGGCCGGCGTCCCGTTGGCGCCGATGCCGGCGGTCAGCTCGGGCCCCGTTCCGGTATCGAGCACATCGCGGTACGGCTGAGCCGGCTCGAACGGGTTGGCAGGCGCGTGTGGCGGCGAGGCCGAGACAATGTCGACGTTGACCGTGCAGGTTTCGACCGTCAGCGCCGCGTCCTGCGACGTGGCGGAGCCGCACGCGTTGGTGACCACCACGCTGTAATTGCCCGCGTCAGTGGCCTGTACCGCGGCGATCGAGTAGCTCGGGCCGGTTGCACCGCCGATGTTGACGCCGTTCTTCCGCCATTGATAGCCCAGCGGGGCGCTCCCCACCGCGGTGACGCTGAACGTGACCGGGTCGCCGACACAAATGGTTTGCGGCGACGGCTGCACCGAAATCGACGGTTGCGTCAACACCGTGAGCGTGGCGACGGCCGACCCGACCGTGCCGCACGGATTTGTCACCAGTACCGTGTAGTCACCGGCGTCGGCCGCCTGAACCGCGGCGATGCTGTAGGTTGCGGACGTCGCGCCGGGAATGTTCACAAAGTTGCGCCGCCACTGATAGGTGATGGTCGGCGAACCGGTCGCGACCACGCTGAAGCTTACGGGCGCGCCGGGGCAGACCGTCTGGCCGACCGGTTGCGTGGTGATGCTCACAGCCTGCATAGCGGTGAGCGTGGCGGTCTGCGACGTGCGTGATCCGCACGTGTTGGTCACGACTACGGCGTAGCCACCCGCATCGGACGCTTGTACCGACGGATCGGTGTAGCTCGACGACGTCGCGCCCGGGATGTTCACTCCGTCTTTGGTCCATTGGTAACTCAGCGGGGCGGTGCCGCTGGCGACCACGCTGAACGTCACCGGGTTGCCGAAGCAGATGGCCTGGCTGGCCGGCTGCGTGGTGATGGTCGGGGCGAACTGCGACGCGTTGACGGTCAACGTGCCAGACCCGCTGGTCGGCGACGAACAGGCGTTCGAGACGGTCACCGAGTAGTTGCCGGCGCTCGAGGCGATCACCGGATCGATGGTGTACGTCGGCTGCGTGGCACCGGAAATGACGACGCCGTTCTTTCGCCATTGATAGGTGAACGGACCCGTTCCGCCGTGAACGACGTCGAACGTGACAATCCCGTTCAGGCAGGCGGTCTGACTCTGCGGGTTCTGGATGAACACCACGCCGCCCATGTCGTCGACCACGCTCAAGTCGTCGACAAACCAGTCGTCGCCTGCGCCGGTCGCGATGCTGCGGACGCGCACACGGAATCGCGTGTGCTTGGCGCTGGATGGAAGCGTCGTCACCACCTGGGCGAACGAAGTCATGTCCGGGCCACTGCCGAGCTGCTGGCTGGCGATCTGCCACGTCAGCGTGTTGTCGAGATACTCGACAAACAGGTCGTCACCGGTCTCGGGCGAATCGCCGCCGCCGCCATCGCGCGAATACCAGAACGTCAGCACGAGATTGCAGGCGGTGATCGAGTTAATGATCCGCGAGCGCAGCTCATCGCCGCCGGTCGCTAATCCGCCGGTGAAATTGAGCCGTAGCGACAGGCCGCCGCTGGGCTCGCCCGTCGCCACGCCGTCCACGGTCGCGCCTGAGAGCGGCAACCAATTGGCATTGATGGTCGAGTCGGTTCCCAGGCTCGTGCTGTTGAAGTTGTCGCTGAACGGCAGCGTCAGCTCGGAAGCGGCCAACGGCAGTCCGCCGGTGTGGCTGTTTCGCCAGGCGATGATCACGTCCTTGGTTGGGTCGCAAAACTGATTGCGAACGCTAAAACCGATGCCCGAGCACATCGTGTAGGTCGGTGAATTACAGCACGGAGCGAAGAAATTGTTGCCGCCCGCGTCATCGCAGTGGTTGGCGTTCCATCCATGGCCGACCTCGTGCGCCGTTACGTCCACACGGCGCGAAAACGTAAGCGTAAATCGCGATTGCGACAGGCCGTACGAGGCAGTCGGAATCGTGACGGTGCCGAGATAGGCGACGCCAACCGTGGTTCCGTCCAGCTCGCGGCCGGTCATCAAGTGCGCCGTGTCGCGCGCCACGCCTGCGTGATTGGCGTTCCAGTAGTCGTGAAACTGATCGAGGAGCAGTCCGGCGTTGCTGAACGAATAGGGGTCGTTCGAGGTAGAACGGACGATGATCGTCGTGATGACGTAAACCACGTCGACGTCGCGGTCATACTGGGCCTCGATCGCGTTCATGACGCTCTCGATGTCATCGATCGTGTTGTCGACCGAGCTGCCGTTGAGCTCATAGAACTCGAAGTCGGCATCGAAGGCGATCTGGCACTCGCGCAGCGTGCCACCGCCGCCCTCGGGCGAATCGCCGCCGTCGCCACCGTCGCCGCCGAGCTCGGCCGGCGGGTGCAGCCGAAGAAAGTCGTCGTCGACGCCACAGGTTGCGGCGTCACCTTGCACCTGATCGTCACGGTAGATCACGTGTACGCCGGGCGCGGCGTTGGGGATGCGGCCGGCCACCGGCTCAATCGTGTAGAGCATGTCGTCAGACGGCATGAAGACCTGTCCGCGCAGGGCCCCGCCGATCACCGACACCGCCGCGGAACTCTCCGGCTCGCCCTGCACGAACCCTCGGTACGTCTTCGGCGGCGACGGGGCAACCGCGACCAGCGATCCGTCTTCGACTTGCACCAGGAGCTGGAAGTCGCGAGCACGCAAGGAATGCGTTTCGATGTCGAGCACCACGCTGCGGCCGCCGACTGGAAGCGAGACTTCGAGCGTCCCGAACGGCTCGGTGGGGAGCAGCAAATCCACAAACTCGCCGCCCTGGAGGCCGAGCTGCGTCAGCACTTCGGACCCACCGGCCGCGAGGGCCGCCGCATCCAACGGTGCCGTCTGTTCTGTCGCTGACAACTTGCCTACGTTGGCTAATCCGATAATCAGGGCGGCGTTGATCGCCGCAGCGCGAACAAATCTCGCTCGAGCGTAAACTCGGTACGACATAGGGAACGACTCCTCGATGATGGACGATCTCAGCGGCACACGGCGACCGCCAAACGCGCCGGCGGTACCGGCCGTACGGAAGGGGGCGACCGAAGGAGGGAGATGCACGCGACACACGCCGCGGTAGCGACGCCACCCACCCATACCGCACTCACACTCGACCCCGTTACAGCCGACGCACGCCCCAGTATAGCCAGCGCGTCAACGAATTGCACGCCGCTCAACAAAGAACTGCAGGATTTTTCGGGAAAGTTTTCGTAGCCTTACAGGATGTCCTGTCGTCACTCGGGCTGCCGCGCGGTTTCTCTTCTTTGCGCAATCGTGGGGGGATCTGCCCCCAAAGCTCATTCCCGCATTCGAGGCCATCTTCGTGGAATCCCTCGAGCCGCGCCAGGATCGCAAGCGCGGCGACGATCTGGCGGCAGTCGAGTCTATCCAGTTCGTCGATCCACAGATCAAAGCTAAGCGGACAAAGGCAAGTTTGGAGAAACTGTAGGCCCACGCCTGGGTCCGGTTGTCGACGTGTACGGATCCGCCGTCAGGTTGTTGACCGGAATTCAGGGCCCCCCGTCGAAGCTTCGGGCCGACCCGCGGCTCGTCGGCCCACTCGTCGCGTACCCCAGCGACAGCGAAGCTGCCAAGCTCGCCCTTGGGCTTTCCGAGCCGGTGCCGGGACGGCTACGAAGAGTTGAGCGGTTGAACGATGCATGACCCGTTGATTCCGACGACGAGCGCCCCCGGCGATCGAGCCCGTTTTCGACAGCTTGCCGAACGTTGGCGCCGCGATACTGAATTCTGTTCGTCGCTGACCGAAATCGTCCTGCACCCGGCCTACCAGCAGATCATCGGCATGGGTCGCGCGGCCATCCCGCTGATCCTCGAGGAGCTTCAGCGTGAGCCCGACCACTGGTTTTGGGCGGTGACGGCCATCACCGGCGAGGACCCGGTAAGCCCGATCGCGCGCGGGCATGTCCCGGCCATGACCGACGCCTGGTTGACCTGGGCCCGCGAGAACGGTTGGCTCTGAAGTGAACGCCGCCGATCTCGAACGCATCTTCCCCCGCCTGGTCGGATCGAGCTACTGGTCGGATCGAGCTACCGGATCAGCAGCCCGCGCTCGGTGCACTACAACGGCGTCGCCTGGGCGGCGGGCCGCGACGATGCTTGGTGGTGGCCGGACCCGTTAGCCTTGGCGATATGACCTGACGGCGCGCGCCGAGCCGCAACGGTTGAGGCGTTCGTCGAAGCCTTTCGGCAGCTGGGCTATGCGCCCTGTACCAGCGATGAGCCCGAGCCGGAGCTCGAGAAGGTGGCGGTCTTTGTTGCCGAGGGCCTGCCCACGCATATGGCGCGGCAGCTCGCGAGCGGACAGTGGACGAGCAAGCTCGGAAAGAGCGTGGACATCGAACACGAACTGCACGCGCTGGCAGGCGAGCGGTACGGCGAGGTCGTGCGTGTTCTGGCCCGTCCCGTCGCACCCTCATCAAGTCCGCGAGCGACGTTATCGGGTTGAAGCGTGAAGCGCTTCGTCCGTGTGGATGTGGCTGACTCCAATTCTTAGTAACATCAGCACGGACCGCAGGGTGATGTTGCTTGCCCGGATTACTCAGTGTCCCACGATCACGCTGCCGCCTCGACCGTGGTCGGCGTCTTCTCGCAGCTCGCGCAGGACGTCGTCGGTGCCGATGCCCGCGGACTGCATTCGAAGTTGAGCAGCGATGGTGGCGTGCGCGTGTTACGGGCTTGGTCGGCACCCAATCAGGAGTGTGCCGGCACGGGCTCGCCGCACTCGGGGCAGATGCCGGAGCAGTTACGGGTCAGGTCGTAGCCGCACTCGAGGCACACAGGAATGCCTTCGGCATTCATCGCCTTTCGCAGAGCGATGAGCGACTGCCTTTCGGATCCGCGCCCAGCAAATACGCAGACCGCCGTCGGAACGATGAGCCAGACCACCACGATAGTCGCCCCGACGGTGCGTGAGGGATTGAACCGCTTAAGAACCTCAATGATCACCGGTCCACCGAGGAACAGCAAGAGCAGAGAGGCAAGCATCAGTTTTCCCTTCAGGCGAGCCCGGCGATCTGCCAGAATCATCAAAGTGTGCTCGACCAGCGCGCGGCGCGCCACCCGCTTGCGTATGGGACGATCGAGCCGCCAAAGCTCCCAAGACATGGCTGAATGCTTCCCGCCTGCCGCGGCTCCCAATGTGCTCGCAGCGCTACGGTCAACTCGGGCGATCGAGCACGGCGAACAGTTCGTCGAGCTTCAGACTGAATCCCGGCAGCAAAGCGGGGCGCCACTCGCCGTGCTCGCGGATCCATTGCTCGCGCCACCGATCGCCATGGCGCGTCAAGTCCAGAACGGCACGTGTTTGCGGGTCGACGATCACGTACTCAAGCACCCCCGCGGCCAGGTACTCGTCGCGCTTGGTTCGGAAGTCCCGCTCGTGGGCTTCTGCGCCGGGCGAAACGATCTCGATCACGATCGACGGCACCCACTTGTCCCAGGGGTCGTCATCATCCGGCATAGGCGTGAGGTAGATGCTCCGATCGGGATGGCGTTCCGATTCTATGCCCGGCAGCTCCACCTTGGCTCCCGAGCCCGCAGCCGAGTAGCGAATGACGCCAGGGTGGGCAGCTCGGTAGGCGCCGATCGCAATCTCAAAGATGTCCAGAATCAGTGCGTGGATCTTACCCGGAACGTCGCTCACTTCGACCACTCCTCTGGCCAGCTCGTAAAGGTGTCCATCTACCGGCTCCGCGCGCTGGAAGTCTTCGAAGGACATGCGTCGGCCGTGATCCTCGGGACCGACTCGAATCTGCGTCAATGTCTCCGCCATAGCTCTGTGCCTCGTGATGACTCCCCTCAGCCCCTCAGTTCCTCAGAGTCTAATTCTACGCCGCCGCCTCGGCCATCGTCGACGTTTTCTCGACCAGCTCGCGCAGCACGTCCAGTCGCACCCCAGCCGCTCCGCCAGCCGCTGCTCCGGCGCCAGGGGATTCTCCCTCGAGTCATCCGCTCGATCAACGCCAGAACGCCGTCCACGCTTGCAAGACTCATAACGTCGCTCCCCCCTGAAGGATAAGCTGCACCAGACGCGGCTCTAAACTCTCAACCGCGAACGCATGGGCCTCGATCGTCACGGTGACGCCCATCGCGGACTTACCCGGGCCACGGTCCTCCGCTAGAATCTGTGGGCCGGGCGTGCCCGGTGACAAGCTGATTTGACGCGCGTGCGTCAAGACGCTGCTTCACGGAAGACGGCCAAACTCCTTGTAGAGAAGCAGTGCCTTGCGCCGCGCCCCGAAAGGGGCGTCGGCCAGGGCACGTTCTCTACGCCCCTTGGCCGGGGTTCCGTGAGCGTCCTTGGTCCGGCGCTCTTTCTTTTCGGAACCATCGCCATGGCGGGGGACAACACCGCACCGGTCGCTGAAGTCCTCCGGCCCCCCCTCCCGCTGCCGATGGATGCTCGTACCTGGAAGGCCATCGCTCGCGAGCTGCGCTTGTCGGCGCGCCATGTGCGCATCGTCGCGCTGCTTCTGCGCGGCATGCGAGACAAGCAGATCGCGCGGGCGATGGGCCTGCGCCTCTCAACCCTCCGTACCCACCTGTCGCGAATCTTCGCTCGCGTAGGCGTCCAGGATCGCGTCGAGCTGATCCTCCGCATCTTCGCGCTGGCGCAGCGCCGCGCCCGCAAAGCTCGGTGTCGTGACGACTGCTATCAGAAATGATGACACTACTGCCGGCGGCTGCGCGCTGGTAAGTTCATACTTGGAGTTGCATAGCTCCAGCACGATCCACGCGGACAGCTGGAAGGAGACGAACCGCTTATCTGGGAGAGTCTCTTGATTGACACCGTCGTTGGCATCGACCTGGGTACGACCTTCTCGGCCGTCGCGCGCGTTAACCAAGACGGCTTGCCGGAGATCATTCCCAACCGCGAAGGCGAGCGAATTACTCCGTCCGTGGTGATGTTTGATGGCGACTCTCCGATCGTAGGGACGGTCGCAAAACGAGCCGCTACGGCCAATCCGCTGAATGTTGTGCAGTTCGTGAAGCGGCAGATGGGGCGGCCAGATTGGAGGTTCCGATCGGAGAGCGGTGCTGTCTACAGCGCTGAAGACGTGTCGGCCGTGATTCTCAAGCGCCTGCGGGAAGACGCGGAGGCGGCGCTGGGCAAACCGGTACGTGACGCGGTCATCACCGTGCCCGCGTACTTCGATGACGCGCAGCGCAAGGCGACGCAGGACGCGGGACGCATTGCCGGGTTGAACGTGCTCCGAATCGTCAACGAGCCGACGGCAGCAGCGCTCGCCTACGCCTTCATGGGCTACCGCAAGTCTAGCGGACAATCCAGTGGTCACTCGCTGGAAGCGCTGACGACCGCTCAAACCGTTCTGGTCTACGACCTTGGCGGAGGGACGTTTGACGTAACAGTCATGCGGCTCGGCCCCAGTGGTATTGAAGTCGTTGCTACTGGCGGCGACAAGAACCTTGGCGGGTTCGACTGGGACAACGAGGTGATGAAGTTTCTGAATGACCAATTCACGCGACAGGGTGGGATCGATCTGTACCAGGCACCCGAGGCCGAGCAGGAACTGCGCGACTCAGCCGAGACTGCCAAGAGGACTTTATCGTCCCGCGACAAGGCGACAATCGTCCTGTCGGCGCAGGGCACAAGCGCTACGCTGGCCCTCACCCGCCAAGACTTCGAGCGCATCACGGCCCCGCTACTGAAGCGCACGGCGAATATCATGACTTTTGTGATCGAGGACGCTGGGCTCGCATGGGAACAGATCGACAGGATACTGTTGACCGGCGGGTCAACTCGAATGAAGGCCGTGCCGGCGATGATAGAGCAGGTGACGGGCAAGCGCCCGTCGGCGGAGCTTCACGCCGATGAGGTGGTGGCGCTCGGCGCGGCGGTCCAGGCGGCATTAGTGAATGCTCAGAAGTGTAAGACGGAGCACACGTCCTTTCCCATCGTGCGCGTTCAAGACATCAACTCTCACAGCTTGGGAATCATCGCACTTGATGACGAGGGAAAGGACGTGAACTCGATCATCCTATCGAGGGGGACGCCCTTACCATGCCAGGCAAGTGACGTGTTCTCCACGGTCGTGGAGCGCCAACAGGTGGTCAAGGTTGATGTCACCGAGAGCGAAGATGCAGACGTGAACTTCGTGAAGATCGTGGGCGGAGGCGAGATGGCGATCCCGCCATACCCGAAGGGCGCGCCGATAGAAGTGTACTTCGAGTATGACCACGATGGCATCATTCATGTCCGCGTACTTGACGTCACCGGGCGGAACTGGCTCGGTGAACTGCACATTAATCGCCAATCGAATCTGACGGAGCGCGACATTGATGCGAAGCGCGTGCGGCTCGCCGGTCGCGAGGTGAACTAAAGGACGAAAGGCGTCTGCTATGACAACCGCTGAAGCCGAGGTCGCGTCGATGCCCCGGCAGAATCTTTACAAGATTCTGAACGTGCCGCAGGGCGCCCCGGCCGAGGGTATTAAGAAGGCCATCATCCGGGAGCTACGGCTCTGGACCAATCGGACGAATGCACCCCAGATTGAGCGCCGCCAGGAGGCCGAACGGATGGTCAAGCTGCTCGGAGATGCCGAGGCTATTCTGCTTGACCCCCTTAAGCGAGCGGCATATGACCGCCAACTCGCGACGGCTCCAAGGGATGAGCGCGACGTCGACGAGAGCGACCTTCGCGGCAAGGCCGATCTTATTCGAGAAGCCCGCCAATTGTTGACAGAAGGCAACATTGCCGATGCGCTCTTTGTGGCGCGAAAGGCCACGGAACGCGACGGCGCCAATCCGGACGCGTGGGCGGTCCTGGCCCAGGCGCAATTCCGTTGGGGCGACACGGAGGATGCGATCTACGAGTACAAGCGCGCCATCAAGCTTCGCCCGAATGACGCTTCGCTCTACTTCGACCTGGGACAGGTTTATGAGTCAGCGGAGCGCATGGGCGACGCGCTTCAGCAATACCAGCGCTCGGCACAGATTGAACCGAAGACGCCGATGTTCCGAGCTGCCGTGGGCGCGCTGCACCTGAAGACCGAGCAGTATGACGACGCAATCAAAACCCTTGAACAGTGCGTAGCTGATGAGCCGGAGAACTCGACTTTCCAATGGTTCCTTGCGATCGCCTATGCCCACAGTGCCTTGGAGACGTGGACCGTCGTGCCCGAGGGCGGTCCAGTCCCAGCGGGGTGCTACGCGACCGAGAAAGAGCAGGTTCGCGACGCGCAGCGCCGCGTAGCCCGAGCGCTGCAAATGAAGTTTGACGACTCGGAACTGGCCGCGCACATCGCGAAACAACGGGCAGAAATAGACAGAATGATGCAACGCCGGTTTTTCGGCAGCATTGCGGGGCCGATCGTCGGCGGAGTGATCTACTCGGCCTTCTTCGGACTAGGCATCTTACTCGTGATCGCCTATTTCTTTGCCGCGCGCCCTCCGCAGTTCGCGATCAACCGCGAGCGCCTCAAAGGTGTGCTGACGTCCGGCGAAGAAACGATGGCACTGGCATCCGGTGAAGAAGGAATTGGCGGCAAGCTTGCAGGTTGGGTTATCGGAAACGTGATTAACGGGCTATTCTTGCCGTTGATGGTACCTTGGAACCTAATCAAGAATTACACTGGGAGGAATGCCCTTTGACAATGGGCGTAGTGTTCGATCCATTCCGGCTGTTCGTGCGGCTGATGCTCTTGGCGTTCCGATTGCTCGGGTATACGCTCACCTTCCTTGTGCAGGTAGTCGGGTTTATCCGTTACCGGCGCAAGGACAAGATTTATGATGCGTTTGGCGGATATGGTCGCGCAGTAACTGACGCGATTGCGGATACATTCAGGGAGGCGCGTTGAGCGCGAGACATCTGTGAGCCAAGTGTGCAAAGTTTGCAAGACCGTGTTGATAACGTGCTCGGAATGCAACGGGACCGGACGCAGTTTGTCTAACGGGCAAAAATGCATCAGGTGCAACGGCACCGGAAAGCTCTGTCACGTCCACGGTCACAAGCACGGCCATTGACTCGGGGCAAGCGTCTCCGGGCAACGCCCAGTGGCCAACGCTGACGACTATTGCGGGCGCCAGCGCTACGCCGCCGCCTCGGCCATCGTCGGCGTCTTCTCGATCAACTCGCGGAGGACTTCGTCGGTGCTGATGCCCTCGGCCTCGCCCTCGAAGTTCAGCAGCACGCGGTGCCGCATGGCCGGCAGGTAGACCTTCTGCACGTCGGAGAAGCTGGCATTGTAGCGGCCGTCCAGCATGGCCTGCAGCTTGGCGCCGAGCGTGATCGCCTGCGCGGCACGGGGTGAGGCGCCCCAGCGGATGTACTTGTTGGTCGTTTCGACCGCGTATGGCCCGCCCGGGTGGGTGGCCATCGTCAGGCGGATGGCGTAGTCCTGCACGTGCGGGGCCATGATGATTTTGCGCACCAGCTCCTGCGACTCGATGATCTGCTCACCCGACATGACCGGCCTGATGTCGGGCTGGTGGCCGGTGGTCGTCCGGTCGAGGATGGTCTTCAACTCGTCCTTGCTCGAATACTGGACGACCAGCTTGAAGAAGAATCGGTCGAGCTGGGCCTCGGGCAATGGATACGTGCCCTCCTGCTCGATCGGGTTCTGCGTGGCCATCACGAAGAACGGCTCCGACAACGCGTAGCGATGCCCCGCGACGGTGATGGCGTGCTCCTGCATGGCCTCCAGCATGGCCGATTGCGTCTTGGGCGTGGCGCGGTTGATTTCGTCGGCCAGAATGATCTGGGCGAAGAGCGGGCCCTTCTGGAACTGGAATTGCCGCCGGCCGGTCTGCGGGTCCTCGGCGATCATGTTGGTGCCGATGATGTCGGCTGGCATCAAGTCGGGCGTGAACTGGATGCGCGAGAAATCGAGACTGACCGCCTGCGACAACGAACGCACCAGGTACGTCTTGCCCAACCCCGGCACGCCCTCGAGCAGCGCGTGCCCGCCGATGAACAGGCACGTCAGCACGCCCTCGACGATCTCGTTATGGCCGACGATAGCCTTGCCGATCTCGTCGCGCAAGGCATTGAACTTGCCGCGAAACTCCTTGGTCGCCTTCTCAACCGCCGGATCGATCGTCGTCGCCATCTGCTACAGTCTCCGAAAAGGGACTCTGAGGTCCTGAGGCTCTGAGCGAAAATTGGGTTAAAGTGGCTGCACGCCAGCAATCCTAGCTCGCCAGACCCAGGCGAGCAACACGATCCCGCGCTCCCATTCGATTCACCGGTGCATCGCCGTACTTCCCGCCGGCAGAACAGTCAGACGCTTATTCTGCATCGGGCGCCGGCATCCGGCCGGTCTCGACGGCTTCGCGTAGTTCGGCCGGACTGGCGTTCCAAGTGGCCTGATAGGCTGGTTCGAGCGGCACGTTGACATGCCAGTCGTTGGCCAGGAACAGCGGCATGTCCGGCTGCGCGTCGCCGACGCCCACCGGCTCGATGTAGGCCGTGCGCACGCCACCCGACTCGTACGAAACCAAAGTCCGGTCCTTGCCGGGCGGGAAGGCAAAGTCCTCCTCCTCGATCTCGTCCCAGATGGCCTTGTGGATCCCGAACGGGTCGCGCGGCGTGGGCGGGAACAAGTCGACCACCAGCACGTGGATGCCGCCGCGCAGGAACTCGATGGTCTTTTCGACGAAGTCGCGCAGTGCCGAGCGACTGTCCTTGTTGCCGGGCGACATGATCTCGATCACGGCGATGATCCGCCCGAGATGGTGCCTGACGACGATGCGATTCGCCCGGCCGGAATAAATTTCCTTGCTCGATCGCCGCACGACCCGAGTGAGCGGGCGATCCAGGGTCATGACGCCACCATCAACTGCGCGGGTCGGGCCATTTCTCCGTTCGATGGCCAGCACGTCCGATTCGCGCGGCCCGAGCCGCTGTTCGACGAGGGCCGAGATTCCCTCGGGAAGCCGACCCCTGTTCAACATCCGCGCGATTTCGATGGACCAATCCTGCTGGAAATGGTGGAACAGGCCGGCCGGCACGCGGGTCCAATCGTGAATAGGCATAGCCGCACCTCCGCGCCAATTCTATTCCTTCCGTTCGTCGATGTTCATTCGGGCGCGGCGGCGGGCTTCGAGCAGGCGGGCCGTCACGTCGGCCTTGTCTTCCTTGTCGCCTGACTGGGCTGGGGCCGGCGTACGGCGTTTTTCGACGTAGTCTGGCTCGGTCTTGGCCCCGCCCAATTCGGCCTGGATGTCACCCACGGGCTCGGCGGCCTTCTTCTCGTCGATATCGAAGCGACGACGTGCAACTGTCGGATCGGGCGGCGGCGCGACCTCCGTTGCCGGCTCCTCTGCCGCGCCGGCCATGCCCTCGCGGACCTTGTCTCGCTTGCCCTTCAGTTGCTCCATGGCGACCGTCGAGCGCTGCCCCGCCCGGCCGAGCGCGGTCACATTGTGCGTCAGGAAGTCGAGCAGCGCGCCAATCGACCGGAACCGGATCGACCAGCCCACCAGCTCGGCCAGCAGGATCGACCCGAGCACGCCCCAGAATGGCTCCTTGCTGTAAGCCGTCCCCACGCCGAACAGCAGGAACGCCAGCAGCACCAGCTCGACGCAGATCGACAGCGCCAACCAGCTCGCCAGCCGCCGCACGGCCACGTCCAGCAGGAAGAGAGGCAGCAGCAGCCACGCCACCGTCCAATCCCAGGCCGGCAGCTTCGACACGGTCGGCGGCAGGTCGTGGCTGAAGATATCGTCCTTGAGCGGGTTGAACTCGGCGAACCAGCGCCCGCCGGTTTTGTCGACCACCTGCCTCAACAGCGCCTCGTTCGTGATCAGCTCCCGGAACTCGGGCGAGAACGGCACCGATACGCCGGTGTGGATCGAGCCGCGCGACTCACCGCTCTCGCTGACCGCCACGTTGGCGATGTACTGACCGGTCTGATCGACGTCGAAGCTGCCCTCGTAACGCCCCGGTCCGGTCTGCGTAAACGTGACCGGCGCGACGCTCTGATCGGGCCGAATGACGCTGGAATTGAGTTGCAGGAAATTGAGATAGCTGGCGTCCTTGTCGAGCGCCTCGATCACGATCCGCCCGCGATTGCCCTCGACCGTCGTGATGGTCTCGAAGTTGGCCGGCGTCTCCTGCCGCATCGTCCAGCGCACGATCTGTGCCCACAGCTTGGCAAACTGCGGCCACTCGGTCCAACTGGCGCCCCAGCGCGGCCAGTAGCCGCTGGTGAACGCCACCGTCTTGCCCAGCCCCTCCTGCCAATGCGCCAGCACCGGATCCTGGCCCTCGTCCGTGGCGCGCACCAGCGGCATGAGCACGCGCGGGTCTTCCTTGGGCGATGTCAGCACCAGCCCGCCGAGCTGCGGAACCTCTTTGATCCCATCGCCGAGCAGGTCGCTGTGACTGTGATACAGCCGCGGCGTGAACGGCTCATCGATGATCAGCGGCCGGCGCACGACCTTCGATTCCTTGATGAAGATCTGCGGCAGCTCCTGCGGGTTCTTCGGCGCATAGAAGCGCCCGCCGGTCCGGTTGGCGATCATCTGCAGCGTCTGCGTCATCACGTGCGCGCCCCAGCCGATGCCGATCGTGCTGCACGTGATCTGCTTGTCGACCATGGCCCGCAGCACCGGCTCGGACGGCGGCGACGGATCGCCGTCCGAGATGATGATCATGTGCTTTTGAGCTGCGTCCGAGGCGCTCAAGTCCTTGACCGCCAGGTCCATGGTCGTGTCGAAGTCGGGCATGTCGCCAATGCCGACCGCGTCGATCTTGTTCTTGACCGCCGCCTTGTTCGTGGCGAGCTGCAGCGGCACCTCCCAGTTGACGCCCACCGGCGAGTAGGTGAACGCCAACACGCCAATGTAGTCGCGCGAGCTGATCGTATCGACGCTCTTCTTGGCCATCTCCTTTCCCCAGTAGTTGCCGCGCGGAATCTCGCAACTGTGCAGGATGATGACCAGCGCGCCGCGGGGAATGACGCGCTTGTGCTTGATCTCGAAGTTGACCGGCATGACTTCGGCCACCGGCGAGCCGATCCAGCCGCCCGCCCCGAAGCCCTCGTCGCCGCCGGTCATGATCAGCCCGCCGCCCAGATCGCGGACATACTGGGCCAGGGCCTTCTGCTGCTCGTCGGTGAACAGGTTGGCCGGCACGTTGGCCAGGATGACGGTCGAGTACTTGAGCAGCTCGAGCATGTCGATCTGGGCATCGGACGCGTCGCGCACGTCGATGTTGACGTTCTCCTTGCGGAGGGCGTCGACCAGCAGCTCGTCGTGTTCGGGGTTCATGGTCAGGAGCAGTGCGCGACTCTTGCCCGATACGAACGAAAACGCCGTCGCCTTGTTGTTGTCGGCGATCTCGTCCATCTGCGGATCGTCCGGGGCGAAAATGGCCTCGAAGCGCTGCGGGCCGGTTTCGTTGATCGGCAGCTTCATGTAGAGCGGGTTCGGACCCGGCGCGAGCGTGACGCGGGCAGCCTCGGTTGGCAGCTCGACACGACGCCCGTTGTGATACAGTTCGATGTTCCCGGACGCGTGCCGGCGCGAATGAAGGATCATACGGATCGGCACCTGCTCGCCTTCTTCGGCGCTGGTCGGCGCGATCATCTTATCAAAATAGACTTCGTTCGAGATGGTGTACCACAGCGGGACCACGTCGATGACCACGCCGTCCGCCGCTGCGGCGGAGGCCTGCGCAAGGACGTCGCCCATGTTGTCATTGCCGTCGGACAGCAGGACGATCCGCTTGGCGGCGTCGTGCGGAAAGAGCGCCATGGCCATTCGGACGGCGCCGGCCACGTCGGTCCGGTCGGCGTTCTGCATGGGCGGCAGGCGGCCCAGCTCCGGGTGGTAGCCGCCTTTCATCGGCATCTGGCCGACGTAGGCGTCGCGGGCGAATTCGACCATGCCGACGCGATCATTCGGCGGGCAGCGCTCGCTGACCTTCTTGATGTACGTCTCCTGCTCGCTCTCGAGCCCGCGGACGCTCTTCGAGCGGTCCATCAGAAAGATGACGCTCAGATCACGGTTGGTCCGGACGCGCACCACTTCGGCCAGGCTGACCGCCACGATGATGACCACCAGGCAGCGGACAATGATCGCCAGCACGCGCCGGATCGGGTCCAGCCCGGCCAGCGAGCGGATGGAGACGACCACCAGCGCGGGAACCAGCAGAAGGAGCCACAGCCAGGCCGGCTGCTCGAACGAGAACGGTTGGCCCCAGGCCAGCATCATTGCCGATTTCCGATTTCCGATTTCCGATTCGCGGCCGGAGCCCAAGACGATGCCGAAAAACAAATCGGCAATCGGCAATCGGAAATCGGCAATCCCTTAGTTAGGGTCTGACAATTTGCACCCGACTGTTATACGAGTCCACGACATACACCCGGCCATCGGCCGCGACAGCCGCGCCCCAGGGCAACCAGAGGTGGCCGACTTCGCGGCCGTTTGAGCCCCACGTGCGAATCGAACGGCCCTCCTTCGTAAACCATTGCAGGCGGCTACCCTCGTATTCGCACACCAGCAGCGTTTCTTCCGGCGTCACAGTCACGGAATAAGGATACCGCAATTCACCCGGCCCGTCACCGAAGTGGCCGAACTGCGTGAGCAGGTTGCCATCGCGGTCGAGTCGCAGCAGGCGGTGGTTGCAGGCGTCGGCGCACCAGATCGTCTGCTCGGCATCAATGGCAATCGACTCCGGCCGGGCCAATGGCTTGCCGCCCACTTCCCCCGCCGCGAGCACGCCACGGAACTCAAACTCGGGCGACCAGCGCGTGATGCGATCATTGCCGTAATACTCGCTGACGTAGATCGTGCCGTCGTCGGCGATCGCGACGTCGGTGGGCAGCTCGAACTCGCCATCACCACGGCCGTGCGTCCCGAAGCGGGCCAGTTCCCGTCCGTCGCGGTCAAACACCATCACGCGGTGGTAGTGCGTGTCCGGCACGAACAGCCGTCCATCCGGATGCACCGTCAAGCCCACCGGCTTGCCCTTGAACCGCTCCGGCATGGTCCACGCAGTCTCGAACGCACCCTCGCCGCTGAACCGCTGGATCCGGGCGCTCTTGTCGACCACGAATACGCAGCCATCGGGCGCTACGTCGATGCCGCGCGGATAGTTGAACTCGCCATGGCCCAGCCCGATCCCGCCGAACACGCCGACGACGCCGTTGGGCGTCAGCGGTGGAGGATCGCAGCCGACGAGTGCGAGCACGATGAGAAAAGCGCCAGCTCGGCCGGCCTGGCGAGATTCGCATGCTGAACGCACCCAGCCACGAGTCCTTCTCAGCGATCTCTGTGTCTCAGCGTCCATCCCGCCACGTTCCGTCGAACGGCCGCCACAAGTATAGCGTGGCTGCTGCGTGTGGTCTCTTACGGATCCGCCCGCTACCGGTCACGCTCATGACTACGGAGCAGGGTGGTCCGCGTCGTGCGGGGCAGGCGATCCCCGCCTCAGCGACCCGATGAGAACGCGCCCTGCTCAATGAGTTCGCGTCGGAGTCGGACCAGTCGCGGAGCGTTCATGTTCAGGAGGCGCGCCGTGGCTCTGCCGGTTGGCGTCAGGCCGACAATCATGCCATGATCGATCGTGAAGTGGTCGTCCCAATGATCGTGCCGCGGGTTGAATAGGGCCGCCTGTTGTTTCGTTTGCGGGTCGATGCTGACCAGATTCGGACCCTTGTGGTAGTTGCATTCGCTGCAGGCCCAAGCCAGCGATCCTGGGTCATCCGGTGCCTCGTCGACGTGCTGCCTGGCGATGATGTGGTCCAGGTGGAAGACGAGGTAAGGCAGGGGCCGCTCTGGGAAGCGGCAGTACTCGCAGCAGCGGCCAGCCCTCTCGCGAACAATCTGGCGGATCCGCGCATCCATGCACTTAGGGGGCGAGGTGGTAGTGCCGCCGAGCCTTGGCCTGCATCAGGCTGATCACCTCGACGTCGTCCAGGTACGCCTGATACTCGGCGTCCTCGTCGGCGCTCAGCTCACCCCGGTTCGCCTTTCGGCCCAGTGCTTCGATCCGCCCGCGGAGGTCGTCGCTGACCGTCCATTCGATGAGCCTTTGTGCGCTGGTGGGCGGGAGCCAGCCGGCGTCTGGATTCAGAAGCTGGTCTAGAGCGCTAACGGTTGCCATGCCCCCATTCTAGGCGGGGTCGCACATCGGGTACAAGACAGCACGCACGTGTGGAGCGCGGCGGGGCCCGTGACCCATTTCGGCGACGTCACCAGAACCCCCCACGCGAGTGGGGGCGTGCTGCCCGGCCAGTGACGCACGATTGTTTGGAAGCCACTCGAACGCCGGGGCACGCCCGCGCCCTCGCGGGCGGGGTTCTGAGCCCGCCGATACTGTCACGCACCCAGCGCCGCGGCGGATGGCTACGCACCAAAGTCCTGGGCTCGTGTCGCCCTGAGTCGCTCCAGCTTCGCCAAGCTCGTGAATCGCGGCGATCCGCAGTCTGCCCTCTGCGCCTCAGTCCCTCAAGTCTTGGTCATGCGCTGGTGCCGTCGAACCGCCGCCACAAGCACCGCGCTGCCCACGGCCGCGGCCACCAGCCACAGGCTCAGCGAGATAAGCATGTCGTCCTCGAACCGGTGGAACTTCTCGATGATGATCAGCGAGATGAGCCGCACGGACGGGACCTGCACCAGCGAGGCGGTGGCTACGTCCGTCATGCCGAGCGTGGTCACGACCGCGGCGCCGGCCGCCAGCGTGCGCAGTCCATTGGCCAAACGGACGCGCGTCACGATCGCGCCTTCGCTGGCCCCGTCCGTGCGGGCCTGATCGACCACGTCTCGACCCACGCTGCCGGCCGCGACCATCGCCGCGACCACGCCCACCCAGCCATACCGGGCGACAAACGCCAGGATGACCAGCAGCGGGCTGTCGTAGATCCAGACCACCGGCCGATACGTCGCCAGGATGGCCTCGCCGATCAACCCGCCGGGCAAGACGCCGAAGGCAATCGTCACACCTGCCGTTACGCCCGCCAGCCATCGCGATGCCGAAACACCGACGCCCAGCACGATGGCGAGCACGCCGGCGCTGCCGGCAACGAGCGCCGTCTCCAGAAGAGCACCGCCGTACGTTTGCCAGGCCAGCGTCAGCGGGGCCGCGATGTTGACCGAGCGATGACGGGTCAGCCAATAGAGCTGCCACAAGAGCGACGAGAGCGGCACCACAACCGTAACGGCGAGCACGGCCGCAAGGGCCAACGCTCGCCATCCCGGCAGCCCGGTTCGCTCGGCCGGGGCCGATTGTTGCGTCGCGTGCGTCCAGCGCCGTCGCGCCTGCCAACCGGCGACGGACAGCCCGATGAGGATCACCGCCACCAGCGGGATTGAGGGAAGCACGACCTCGAGTGGTCGGCCGGCGGAAGTAGTGGCCCAGCCCAGCAGCTCCGTCGAATAGACGATCAGCCCGCAGGCATGTGGCACCGTGTATTCGCCGCAGAAGAGCGCGAACAGCAGCGCGGCACACAGGACGAGCGGACCTGCCAGCGTTTGTCGCACCGTGCGCAAGAACGCCCGCGTGCTCGACGATTCGAGCAGCGCCGCCTCAAACGCATCTCGCCCCACCCGCCGCCACGCGCTGCCCAGCACCAGTGCCGGGATCGGCCAGGAGCCGCCGGCCCACACGGCGATGCACAGCCCGTAACGCAAAACGTCGCCCGCCTGCGCCCAGGCCGCGCCCAGCAGCTTCTGCCAGCCGAACACCATCACCATCGGCGGCACCAGCAGTGGCGTGACCAGCAGCGCCGTCTGCCAGCGCGCCGCGCGGCCGGCGCCTCGACCGACAGACATGGCGCCCGGAACGGCGAGCATCAGGGACGTGACCACCGCGCTACTGGCTAACGCGATCGAACGGGCCAGCAGCCCCCACTGTCGCGTTGTCGCCAGCGAAATCGCGTCGGAAGTCGGACCAGCATCGCGGCAGCGTACCAGCAGCACGGCTGTCGGCACGGCGACGGCGGCGGCGAAGACGCCCCAACCGGCCAGCCGCAGAATCAGGCCGACCGGTGCGTGCCGCTGCCTCCATTCCGGCGACATGGGATGAAATGCTAATGCCCCTACGCCCCGGCAGCCACCCGCGCTCTACCGCAGGTCTTCCCGGACAACCTGTCGTGTCCCAATATCCGGACGTGGGTGTCTCGCTCCCGGTCCGCAGTCATCTACTACAGGTCGGCGGCGCGTTGACGTGTTCCGTCGGTCTCCAGACCTGCGCGACGGCTGCCGCGCGTTACGAACATTCGGCCTGAAGCTCGGAGCATGAAGGTTGAACCTCTAGCCGCCGCAGGGGGCGGCGGCACACCGCGCGGTCCGACCGCCCATGCCGCAATCGCGCGCCGGGTGCACTCAGCATTCGTCACTCAACCCTGTGAGCGGGTTTTGGCAAGGCCTCATCGATGTGCTGCTGCGTCGACTGATGGCCGTCGTAGGTGAACAGGATGTAGTCGTCGTCGATGCGGGCGTGCAGGTGTACCGGGCGCTTCCAGATGCGCTGCACCTCGCGCAGCGTCTCGGTGCTGAACTTGATCTCGAGGTCGGCCCCGCAATGCTTCTGGGCCAGGTACAGCTCGCCGCGGTTGCGGTAGTTGCCGTCCACCACGTAGATGTACGGCTGGGCGTGGTTGGTGAGCATGAACAGGAGCTGCTGTCTGATCTTGTCGAAGTCGCGCGACACAACGACCATCCGCCGCGTGGCCGGATCGAAGCGATAGTGATAGAGCTTTTGCTCGTCGACGAACTCCGGCGTCAGGAACTCGTCCAAAAACGTCACGTCGTTGTAAATGCGGCGGACCTCGAAGATTTTCTCCCGGCCGGGTGATTCTCGTCCGACGACCCGGCCGTTCGGCGGCGTCCAGCCCGATGGATGATACTCCTCCCAGTGACGGCGCTTGTGCATGTCCTCACAGCGGTCGTACTCCAGGCCGTGCCGGCCGGTGTTCCAGCGCCGCTCGATGTCGCGGAACAGCTCGATGCCCATCTTGTACGGATTCAGCCGCCCGGGCGACGTGGCCAGCGTGCCCGAGTGGTGGTCGCAATAGTGCAGCAGCTCGTCGTCGCGCAGGCAGTAGTTGGTCATGATGGTCGAGTGCCAGTAGCTGGCCCAGCCCTCGTTCATGATCTTGGTCTGGCCCTGCGGGGCGAAGTAATAGGCCTCTTCGCGGATGATCGACAGGATGTCGGCCTGCCAGTCCTCCAGCGGCGCGTTGTCCAGCAGGAACAGCAGCACGTCGCGCAACGGCTTCTCGGGGACGATCCCCTTGGATTTCTCCAGCGACTGCTCGTGCGCCTTGCGCTCGCGCTCGATCTCGGCCGGCGGGTTGATGTAGCGGTCCATGTAGCTCTTGGCCGGGTAGCGCGTGAGGTTGGGCTGCTCCTGCTTCCGCCGGTCCTCGTGCTCACTGGTCCGCCGCCGTACGGGCTGGCGGCGCATGAAGGCCGAGTGCGGGTCGATCAGGTTCTCCAGCGCCAGGCAGGTGTCGATGAAGCGCTCGACCTTGTCGATGCCGCGACGCTCGATGTAGCGCCGCACGCGGGTGGCGTGGTTGGCCATCTCGTCCATCATCTTGCGGTTGGTCTGGCCGAACCAGATGTTGTTCTTGAAGAAGTCGCAGTGGCCGTAGACGTGGGCCATGACGGTCTTCTGGTCGACCAGCGCGTTGTCATTCATCAGGTAGGCGTAGCACGGGTCGTTGTTGATGACCATCTCGTAGATCTTGCCCAGCCCGTAGCTGTGCTGCTTGCGGAGCTTCTCGTACTCCATGCCGAAGCGCCAGTGCGGATAGCGCTGCGGAAAGCCGCCGTAGGCCGCCACCTGGTCGACCTGCTCGGCGGCCAGCACCTCGAAAATGGTCTGGTAGAAGTCGAGCGTCTCGGCCCGCGCATGGTCGGCGATCCGTTCGGCCCACTCGCCCAGTTCCCTCGGCAAAACTCGTCCGCTGCTTCGTCCGGTCATTGGCAGTTACCCGTGCACGTCCGGAGCCCAATGGCGAAAGCCTCGACGGCCCCGCCATCATGATAGGCTGTCGGTAGTCGAGGCTCCGGTCAAGGGTCCCACTCGCCGAAATGACTCAACCACCAGCGATCGCAGGCCAGACAATCAAAAGCCGCCGCGGCAAGATTTATTCCGTTTTCTCTTGCCAGGTCGATCATCGGTTGGTAGATTCCTGTCGTCTGAAGCGGGTTGGAATATCTCGAGCCAAAACGGAAGGAGCTGACATGGTGTCGTTACAGGCGACGAAGACAACAATCGACAGGATCCTGGTCGGCGCTGGCCTGATCGTTGCCCTCGGTAGCGTGCCGGCTCGCGCTGATTCCGAAGTGGCATGCAACCCATCGTGGTGATTGAGGCATTGGACGGCACAGTTGTCCCGTGGGATACAATCGTCGGATATTCGTACGCCTCAACGGACGAGGGCCTGGGCGACAGTAAGTCCAACCTGTTTCGATCGTCGGACGTCACGCCGTCCGCTACTGGCGGATGGCTAGCCGCCGCGCGGGTTCGCGGCGCCACGTCGGAGGTCGAGAGCACGTCCAATCTCAGCGTCGTCTGGTACAATGATCACACGCTCCTCATCGGCCTAAGGAGCTGGTCCAACGGTTCGACTGCCGATTCGTCCATCTACGGGTACACAACTGCAGCAGCTGATGTACGAATTCGAGTTCTGGCCGGAGGCACACCAGCCACGACAGCAACGGTCCGCGTCACGCGACTTCAATCGATTGTGCCCGAGTCTGGGGACACCGGCTATGGGCGGGTTGATGACGTCGTAAGGCACCTCACAGAGGACCCGTTCCGCTGCGAGGAGACTACCGTCTACACAGCGGCCGTCGGGGAGTTGCTGCCCGTCTTTCAGGCGACCACTGAGGTCGAGGTCACCGGTGCTGGTGAAGCCTACGGTGAAGTGCAACTTGCGTTTGTGGTGGATGCCGTCGACCCCTGCTGCGGGATGGATCCCTGCTGCGGCGCGAACTGTGCCGACCAGGATCCGTGTACAGTTGACTCGTGCAACAACGGCGCGTGCCTTAACATTCCGACTGGCGATCCCTGCTGCAACGTCAACTGTGCTGACCAGGATCCTTGTACCAGCGACTCATGCATCAACGGCGCCTGCATTTTCACCCCGAATGGCGATCCCTGTTGCAACGTAAACTGCAACGACCAGGACCCCTGTACCGCCGACTCGTGTAGCAACGGTGCATGTCTGTTCATTCCGAACGGCGATCCGTGCTGTGGCATACATTGCGACGACCAAGATCCGTGCACGGTAGACACTTGCGTGAACGGAGCCTGCATTTTCACCGGAAACAGCAATGAATGCTGCGGAGTTAGCTGCAACGATGGCAACCCATGCACTCTTGACGGCTGCTACAACGGCTCTTGCGTCAACACTTGGACTTGCCAGTCAGACAACGATCCATGCACCGACGACTTCTGCGATCCAAGCAGCGGATGCGCCCATCCTCCCAAGAACTGCGACGACGATAATACGTGCACGGGACCGGATACCTGCGTAAACGGAGCATGTGTGAATGACTGGAATTGCGAGCCGCCCATCGACCCCTGCGTCCAACGAGCATGCGTAAACGGCGAGTGCGAGACTCAGGCGATCGACTGCGATGACCAAAACGCGTGCACGGGCCCAGATCAGTGCGTGAACGGGCAGTGCAGTCATCCGTGGAACTGTGGTTCACCAAGCGATCCTTGTCTCATGCGTACTTGCGTCGATGGCGAGTGCGAGTACGTCGCAAATACGTGTGACGATGGCAATCCCTGTACAACGGACTCGTGTGACAGCAACGCCGGGGGGTGCCAGAACGTCTTGACATGCGAAGAGAGCAATCCATGTACTGAGGAGGAGTGCATCGGTGGTGCCTGCGTTCACGTTTGGCTCTGCGAAGACAACGATGTATGCACCAGCGACTGCTGCGTAGGCGGTGGCTGCCAGCACGATCGGCCGCCGCAGGGGTCTGGTGTTCAACTTCCCAGCATCTTTGGTTGCCGAGGTGAGCCGGTCCAACTCAAAGGTCGAGTATGCAACTCGAGCGCAACTTGCGATGAGACGTATGCCTGGGAGATCGTGCGGACGGGAGGGCCCGCTTGGGCGGTGGTCGCAGGTTCGGGAGCTGGCAGCGTCGGTTTGGGCCCCAACCAGTGCGCCGACGTGCTCGTCACGATCGATGTGCATACGCTGTCGCCGACCGGCCATGCGTACTTTAGCCTAACCGCGACCAGCAGCAGCGACGGCACGTGCGGGCCCGTCAGCGAATCGACCAGTTCCGTTCAAGGAAGCGTCTTCGTCGCTGACAACCCGCTTTTTGCCGAGTACGTTGATCAGGACGATCCTGCGCGTGACCCGAATGATCCGTCCGATTGGTCGTCGCTCGCCCCGAACTGGTCGCTTTATGGCGGGTCCGAGCCATCAACTTCGGATGACCTCCGCCTATGGGTGGCGCCGGGCGCTCCAGAAGTTGTGAACATCGTTTGGTCGTGGATCGGAACGGGGGGAGGCGGAATGTTCAACGCGCCCCCGACAGGGGCAGGCGCGACGGAGTGGGTCGTGGGCCGAATCCATCCGATTCCAGGCGATGTCGTCTTTAAGGTCCAACTGTTCTACGCTGACGATGGCACTGAGTGCCGTGAGTTTCCAGTAAGAATTGGTGTGCGCAGCGATGATATCATCGTAATCGGGTGGATCGATCCAGATGGCGTTTCACTGCCAGCCGGTGCCTCGACTTGGCTGACAACGTTACTACCCCCCGGCGGGCCCCCTCCCTCCGTGCCCCTCGACTGCAACCTCATGATCTTCTACCTGGGATCGGGCGACATTACACCCTACCCTGGACCAGACAACACTCCACTCCCGTGGATAGATCGAAAATACATACTCAACTGGCTTTTCAAGTATGCCGCCAACATCAACCCCCAATTTTTCACTGGTCCCTTAGGCTTTCGTGATGCGACTGACACCTATATTGACTACGACGTACTTGATTCCTATTTGGCAGATCCCCACAGCTACAAAGTATTCAATCATTTTCAGGTCAAGTTCTTGACGGACGGGAATACCTTTGACGGCGACCCTGTCGTGCTAAGGGAACAGACTGCAGTCGGCATCACAACGAACCCTTGTGGCAGCGTGGCAGGCTTCTTCGGCGAGTTTGCCGGCCAAGAGGCCTTTCTAAATGGACCGCCAGCAGTGACGTCAACGGCAAACCACCGAATTTCGCTGATCAACGATGGGAGTCCAGATGCTGGCATTATCAAGGCGTTCAATACGCTAATGGGTAATGGAGTAGTAATTCCGAAGTTCTGGGAAGACATTGGGTCACAGATTGCGTTCCGTGTTGATGGAGGTGCGCAAGGGCTCCAAGTATATCAGCCCTACCCCACATACTTTCAGTACAGGAATGGAACACTCGTAGCCATCGTGACTCAGCATCCTCAACCGTACGGAAACTTCCAGAGCAATCCGCACCCATTCGGCACAGTTCCTTGTCTTGAGACGCCAGGCGGCCGTTGCGGAGATGCTGTCTCACCACCTGATCCGTCTGCGCGCGTTCCACGATATGTTTTGCCGTGAAAGGAGATTCGTAATGGTAAAAAGCGGACTTCTGGCCTATCAGCGTCGGATGGCGTCCGCCCTGTGTGTCGTTTGGTTAGCCTATTCGCCACCCGCGCTGGCCGTACAGAGTGATTTGACGCCCATCTTGACTGATGGCGATCGGCTCATGTTGGATCGACTAGCGGCACCATCGATCGACGAGGACGAGCGTACGAGTGCGTACGAGACCCTCCTTGCACTTCCGGAACCGCGTCGAACTCAGGCCCTTACAGAGGTCGTGCTGACCGCTGGCGAGAACTATGTTGTAGCCGCGCTGCTGCAGATGATTCGAGATGGAGCATGTAGTATTCCTCCGACCGTAGGACGGCGCCTAACGGAACTATCGGAAGTTGCGCAGTGCACGGTCTTGGGTGAACTGTCGCTTGCACCGGACGTTGCAGAGCGCCTGCAAATTGCCCGTAATGTCCTCGATCGGATGCTGGACATGCCGGCAGGGGCGGATTGGAGTGCAACTCAGAGCTCGCTGGCGTCAAATGTGGCGAGGATACTCGCAAACTCTGGCAACCCAAGCGACCACAGTCGGATCCGACGGGCACTCTTGGCACATCCACGTAATCCCGCGCTGTGGCTCGCGCTTGTCGCAACGGGTTCGCTAGAACAGGCTGACCGGACCCTGGCGAAGTCAGTCTACGACGACGTCACGGCTCCGCGTGCTGCGCGAGTTGCTACCTCGCTGGCGCTAGCACAGGTGGACCCTGGGGCTGCCAGGTTTGCTGAGGATACGATCGTTGCCGCGATCGACCCCTTCGCGAGTCAGAGCAGGACGGCGACGATGGCGGCCCTTACGTCCTCAAGCGGCCCAAGAATGGCCAACTTCGAGGAATACAAGGAAGCGATCGACCTCTTGGGACAGCTGCGGTTTGGCGGCGAACAGACGGGGGAAAAGATTGCAGTCACCTACCTGTCGGCAGAGAATGAAGACGTTCGGATGACAGCGGGACTTGTCCTCATCCATCGTCGCCCAGAACGACTCCTTGCAGGCAGACCCGGAAAGCTCTCCGAGACAGAACATACTCATCTGCTCTGCCTCATAGTGCGGCGACACCCGGACCTTACACAAGTCGTTCGTGAGAAATTGGGAGAGGATAACCTCGCAGCCGGCCAACGTCGGCTCCGTCAAGTGGGATTGTTCGGCACGTTTGGCCGGGCTGTCACTGCGGCGAGCGGGTTTTAGTGACACGGCAAGGTTTGGAAGGAGCAAACTGTACTCAAGGACAAGATATTGGAAGCGCGCATTGCGGGTGGCCCTCGTGTTCGGGACGCTGCGACTCGGCGTGTTTTGGTACCTGGCCGCGATGGAATGGAACCGCACTCAGGAGCGCGGGAATATTGTGCTGCTCATCGGCACACTCCCAGATGTCGTTTGCATCCCAATTTCATCGCCGATTACGATCAGAACTGCGCTCTTCCTGTCGTTAGTGATAATGATTAATAGCGCTATTGTCGCTGCACTCGTCGTGTGGGCGTGCGAAGGGCTTTCGCGTGCTCGCCGCGCCAGGGTTGGTCTCCCACGTGAGGGACCGTCTCAAGACTGACCATTCCACAGCCCGGGAAAGGCGTAGCTGTGCTGCTTGCTGCTTGCGGAGCTTCTCGTACTCCATGCCGAAGCGCCAGTGCGGATAGCACTGCGGAAAGCCGCCATAGGCCGCCACCTGATCGACCTGTTCGGCCGTCAGCACCTCGAAGATGGTCTGGTAGAAGTCGAGCGTCTCGGCCCGCGCATAGTCGGCGATCCGCTCGGCCCAATCGGCCAGCTCCTTCGGCAAGACTCGTCCGCTGCTTCGTCCGGTCACGGCACCCGTCCCGCAAGATCGCAAAGCCGCTGCCCCGTATCCGCTCCGGACCTGTTCGCCATCATGCCTGGCGTTTCCTGAAGAGGACGACCAACTGATCTCCGGCAAGCGAGTTCACCCGGCTGAGGCGATTGTACTGCCGATAGGCGGCCCCGGTAAGTCCGGCGATCCGCCCGCGCGTCAGGACGCGCACCGCCAACGCTACGAACAAAAAGGCTCGCATCAGAGGGAAGTAGGCGCGCCACTCGATCGTTTCCAGCACTTCAGGCGTCAGGCGTCGGATGTCGGAGAAGCTGTAGTGCCGATGCCAGGGGATTCGATCCAGCGTGAAATCGGCCAGCATCCCCTGGGCCTCCTGCCGCGCTTCGCCAAACCGGCCGTCGTAATAGTCCCTGTTCCGAAGCACGGTTCGATGCATGAAGCGATGCAGACGGGGAAGCACTACCTTCACGTTGCCCGGATCGAGGAACGTCAGCAACCCGCGGTGTGGCGTCGTTAGCAGTAGCCAGCCGCCCGGCCGCAGCACGCGGGCCAGCTCGCGCAGGACGGCGCGCTCATCGGCCACATGTTCGATGACTTCCAGGATCGAGATGACGTCGAAGACGCCGTCCGCAAAGGGCAACGGAGCATGCGGATCGATGTGCAGCACGGTCGCATCCGCCACGGCGCGGCGAGCCTGGGCGAGCGCCGCGGCGTCGATATCCACGCCGTAAGCCGCCGTACACTGCCGCACGACCCGGCCCAGGAAGACGCCCGGTCCGCAGCCATAGTCGAGATACGTCCCGAGCGCCCCGGACAGACCATGCGCGGCATAGTCGTTCCAATCGAGGTGCCGCTCGCGGAAGAGGCCACACAGTTGTCGAGCAGTGGGCAGCATCGATGAGGCGGTCTCGGGCTGGGGCTTGCTCGGGCTATCTACCCTCCGAGAAAAACGTCTTGATGCTGTCGTAGATGTCATCCTTGTGGTTGACCCGGCTGGTGATGACGTTGTCGTGCTTGGACGTATGCCCGTGCTCCTTCGGCAGCACTCGTCCGCTGCTTCGACCGCTCACGCGGTTCGCTCTCTCGATGCCTACGCCCAACCAACAGATTATATTCCGCAGGCACGCGACGGCCACGTCAAGCACGGATCGGCTTCGTGTGAACATCATCGGCTAATTCGGCGTCGGCGTTGCAAATGGGTCGGGCGATGTTGCGAAGGCGTGCGCGTGCAAGGTGGGGTCGTCGGTGGCTGGTGCTTTCGGGGCTTGTCCTTGGGGCCTGCATCGGCAGCTGGACCGGGCGTCACCGAGTCGGCCTGATCGAGCCGTGTGCGAACCTGCGGTATTACGAGTTCGCGGGTGGACCGCTGGCCGATCGGGCAGCGCGGCTCGTTTTCTGGCCGATGATCCAGGTTGACTACGCCGTCCAGCAACTCACGTGCGGCCAGCGAACCGAAATTCACTACCTCGACCGCAGGCCTGACTCGGCAAGTGATCCGGCCGGGAGTTGCGCGTCAGCCAATCAGCGCTCGCGGCGCCGGCGGCGTCCGCCATTCCGCTGGACCTGGTCCAAACTGACCACCAGCAGCAGATCGATGTAATGACCCGTCCCGTCCGGCGCTACCGCGTAGATCGTGCGCCGCTTGGGATTAACGGCCAGAAGTTCCGGATGCGTAATGGGTATCTCGCGTCCGTCCGCCAGGGATATTCGGAACGGCCGAAACGGCCGGGCCTGATGCAATTCACGAATCTGCTCGATGGTCATCGTCCGCAATCACATGCCGATTCCAACTTCCGCTCGCCGCCGATTACAACGCATCATGAAGCTCTTGTTCAGCCCATCGGCTGGCTCCGTGGGCCAGCGTACTCCGCTGCTTCGTCCGGTCACACAGTTCGCTTTCTGGCGCGGGTCGCAGCACGTTTGCGCGGCTTCCGCCGAATAAGCTCTGCCCAGGCCGCACGATCCGTCACGAATCGGTGTGGATCGCGCGGAACCTTTCGGCCCGTCCGATGATAGAGCGCCAGCGCCGCTTGGTCAGCAATAATCCCCGGATACCGTAGACCCAGCGCCAGGTCGTCCGGACTGCTCCCTTGCGCCGTGGCGAGAGTACCCACCGCATCCAGCAGATCGGCGTAACTACCGTCGCGTTTGAGAATGTCTCTGGCCTGTTCGAGCAACATCGGTAACATCGTCGCGGCTTCGACGATAAACCGCCCTCCTTTCGACCGCCGGCAAACCATACGCCTTAACCACCGTTAGAACTCTCCCGACGTCAAGCTGGCGCAGCCCGGTGGCCCACGCAGAGCGCCACCGCTGCGGCCAGGGTATCCAGGGTCACTGGCGATAGGACTCCCAATCGCTCACGGAGGCGCAAAAGCGAGATCGATCTGACCTGGAAGGCGTCCGCAGCCGACGGCTTGGTAAGACCGCTGGCGGGATGAGGATCGAGGGGAATCATCCACGGGTATGAGCGAAACCGGTCATCCCAATCCGTAACGGGGACAACGATGCGCAGACGAAGCTTACCGATACTGTCATCGCTAACGATGACAACCGGGCGGCGCTTTCGAATCTCGTCACCTCTCGTCAGTTCCAAGTCCGCGCGCCAGACCTCACCACGTCGCGGATCAGATGCTGTCATGAAACTCCTCGCCATCGAGGGCGGTCAGCGCTGTCAGTTCGCGCTCCATCGCGGGGCGCGCCAGATCGGCCTCGTAGAGCTCGGCAGCGTCCTCCGCCGCTGCAGCGAGGATCCGGCTACGTTGATCCGGCGGGAGGGCGAGCAGTGTCCTGACCGTGACCGCCTGCGTCGAGAATTCCTGCTCGATGTGGCGCGTCAAGTAGACAGCAGGCTCCATGCCTAGCTCTGCGGCTAGTTCATGGACACGCTGTTCCACTTCCGGAGACAGGTCTATGGTGAGTGCCATCGCTCATTTGCCCTTCGAAAAGAACGTCTTGATGCTGTCGTAGATGTCGTCCTTGTTGTTGACCCGGCTGGTGATGACGTTGTCGTGCTTGGACAGGTGCTCGTGCAGGACGTTGATGAAGTTGCCGCTGCCGTAGGCGCTGGCCACCTGGCAGTAGCCGAACAGGTTGCAGTTGGGCAGCAGGTGCTCGGCCAGCAGGTTGCAGCACTCGCGCGAGTCGGACTCGCTGCTGTTGTCGCCATCGGAAAAGTGGAACAGGTACACGTTCCACTCGCTGGCCGAGTAGTGGTTCTCCAGCAGCGCCCGCGCGGCGTTGAAGGCGCTGGAGATACGCGTGCCGCCGTCCTCGCGCAGGCGGTAGAACGTCTCGCGGTCGACCTCGGCCGCCCGCACGTCGTGCACGATGTAGCGCGACTCGATGCCCTTGTAATTCCGCCGCAGCCAGGCGTCGATCCAGAACGCCTCCAGCCGCACCAGCTCCTTCTGTTCATCGCCCATCGAGCCGGACACGTCCATCATGTACACGATCACGGCGTTCGATTGCGGGCTGAGCACCGTCTTCCAGCTTCGATAGACCTTGTCGCGCCGCTCGAAAACGATGCGCGGGTCGTCCGGGTTGTAGCTGCCGGCCATGATCTGACGCCGCAGCGCCCGGCGGAACGTGCGGCGGAAGTGGCGCAGCGACTCCGGCCCGCTCTGGCGGATGCCGCTATAGCGGTCCTTCTCGGAGGTGATCTGCTTGCGGCCCTTCGGCTCGATGCGCGGCAGCTTGAGCTGTTCGCCCAGAATGTCGGCCAGCTCGTCGAGGCTGACCTCGACCTCCAGGATGTGCTGACCCTCCTCCGTGCCACCGAGGCCGCGGCCCTGCCCCGGCTGGCCGCCTACCGCGTCACCCGGTTTGCCGTCGCCCGCGCCGACGCCCTGGTCGCTGTTGTCACCATAGCGGAAGTGCGGAGTGTCGATCCCGCGGATGGGGATCGAGATCAAGTGCTTGCCTTCGCGACCCAGCAGCTCGCCGCGCGTCAGGAACTTGCGCAGATCCTCGCGGATCTTGCCCTTGACGATCTGGCGGAAACGCTGGTGATCTTTCTGAATCTTCAAAAGCATGGGGCCTGGACCTAACGCCAATCAGTGCGCCGCCTCCTCCGAAACCTCGTAAGCCGCTACCTTCTTCTGGTCCAGGATCGCCCAGCGGTCCGAACGCGGATAGAAGTAGTTGAGCTTCGACTGTCCGATCGCGACCTGGAACGGACTGGACACTTCGTAACCGTCACCGCTCGTCAGGACAATGCGAAAGGCTACGAATGGTTCACGTTGCAAGAGTTCTTTCAAGGCGTCGAGCATTTCAGAGTCTCGATGAGGACATCAGAAGCATGGCCGACCTACCGGACGCTCATCCCGAACCTCATCCAGCTTTCGGGTCGCCGGCACCGGCCTACGTCCCCTAAATCATAGCATACTCGGCCGCCCGACGAGCTCGAAACCATTCCGCCAGTGCCAGCTCATGGCGGTGGCGTTGCCGATCAGGAACGTGCTGGTCAGGTGCTTGTGGCCAGCTTTGGCAAGCGCGCCCACGGCGTGACCCAGCAAGCGGGTACCTATACCGTGCCGCTGCTCCCAGGCATGGACCAGGGCCCAGGTCAGATGGGGAATCCACGCGTCTTTCTTAGACCGGGCCTTGGCCCCACCAGCCGGCGCCTGACGCCGCTCTTCCCAGAAATACTTCCGCCGCGGAATCTTGGTGACGATGACGGCCCCGACCAGCGCCTTTCGCGAATCGCCATCGACCGCAACGGCAGAGGCTCTGTCCATCAGCACGCCCTCACCACCGGTCCGGAGGAACTCGATCAAGTCCTTGGCGGCTTTCGACCGTTTGGTCTCGCTCAGCAGCGAGAAGGGTGGCTCGAAGGAATGGGCGGTCTCGAGCAGCGTCGGCAATAGTTTCCAATCGCCTTCACCGAGCGGCCGGATCAACACCGAATCCTCTCCGAACAGGCGCCGCGGCCGATCCTTGCGTTTCGACCAGGAGGCCAGATCCAGGACCGCCCGGGCGGGGTTGGGCCGCGGCGTGAGAATCGTCTCGCCCCGAACCAGCTCGTACTTGTAGGCCGGGTGCCGAATGCCGCGGAGGCGCTCGAAATCCTTGCGCGCCAGCGGAAGACGGATCATCGGAAAGAGGTCCCAGAACATGGGCGCCTACCTCGCAGGCCGCTGTGCGCTCTCGCAGCGGCCTGCGAGTGTTCAGCCCTGCAGCGCCTTGCGCGCCCTCAGCGGCAGATCGATCTTTACAAACCGCCTCGCTGGATAGAGATAATCCTCACCTTCTTCGTCCACGACGCGAAGATCGTAGGGCCGGTCGCCGCGTTGCGGGCGCAGAACGCGATATACTTTCCCCACCCAAAGTGAGCCTTCGTGCCCGCTGTTATCGACGCAGATCGCAAATCGCGAACGAGCCCTAGGAGCGGTGGAGCCGGCGCTTGATCTTCCACTTGACCCGCCCAACACCATGCGCCTCGAACCAGTGGACTTCTGCTTCGCCAATCCAGCCATATTCATCCTCGACCGTGGCAACCCCCTTCATCTTTCGCCAATTCCGGCCGCCATAGTTCTCCGTCAAGTAGCCGCGCATCTGAACGCCAAGTCCCCGGACAATCGCGCGCACCCTTTTCACGGGGCCCAGCAGCCGAAAGTCGTTCGGGTCCTCGGCCACACGAACCCTTAGTCTTCCTGCTTGCTGTCGCCGCGGGCGAAGATGCTGGCCACGTAGTTCAAGACATCGGTGGCGCTGGTCTCGTTATAGCCGAAGTACTTGATCAGCCGCTGCTTGACCACGTCGATCTTGGCCTGCGTCTCATCGTCGATCACACCACTGACCACGTTCTTGAGCTTGATCGTGTCGCGCTGGTCCTCGAACAGCTTCAGCTCCAGGGCCTTGTGCAACCGGGCGTTGGTCATGTAGTCGAAGCGCTTGCCGTCCAGCGACAGGGCGCCGATGTAGTTCATGATCTCCTGGCGGAAGTCGTCCTTGCGGCTGTCGGGGATGTCGATCTTCTCCTCGATCGAGCGCATCAGCCGCTCATCCGGCTCCTCGTCCTTGCCGGTGTACTTGTTGCGGACCTTCTCGTGCTGCGTGTAGGCCCGCACGTTCTCCAGGTAGTTCGAGCACAAGCGCTTGATGGCGTCCTCGTCGGCGCTGATCGCCCGCTGCACCTCGCTCTTGAGGATGTCTTCGTATTCCTCGCGGACCACGCCCAGCAGCTCCCGGTAGCGCTTCTTGGTCTCCTCATCGTTGATCAGGCTGTGGTGCGACAGGCCGCCCTCCAGCTCGTTCATCACCATGAACGGGTTGATGCACTTCTCCTGCAAGGCCTGATCGCTCACCAGCGAGTTGGAGAGCTTGTCCTGAATATAGCGCGGGCTGATGCCCTGCATGCCTTCCCGCGGGCTCTCGGCCCGCAGCTCGCGGATCGAGTCTTCGGTATAGTTGGGGATCTGCTTGCCGTTGTAGAGCTTGAGCTTCTGCATCAGCGTCAGCCCGGCCTTCTTCGGCTGCTCCAGGCGTGTCATGACCGCCCACATGGAGGCCACCTCGATGGTGTGCGGGGCAATGTGGATGCCGCGGATCTTCTCCTTGTTGAAGTCCTTCTCGTAGATCTTGATCTCGTCGCCCAGCCGGATGTTGTAAGGCACGTCAATCTTGATGGTGCGGTCGCGGAAGGCCTCCATCAGCTCGTTGCTCTGCAGCTTCTTGTACTCCGGCTCGTTGGTGTGCCCGACGATCACCTCGTCGATGTCGGTCTGGGCGAACTTCTTGGGCTTGATCACGTGCTCCTGGCTGGCGCCCAGCAGGTCGTACAGGAAGGCCACGTCCAGCTTGAGCACCTCGATGAACTCGACCAGTCCCCGGTTGGCGATGTTGAGCTCGCCGTCGAAGTTGAACGCGCGTGGATCGCTGTCCGAGCCGTACTCGGCAATCTTGCGGTAGTTGATGTCGCCGGTCAGCTCGGTCGAATCCTGGTTCTTCTCGTCCTTGGGCTGGAACGTGCCGATGCCGCGGCGGTCCTTCTCCGACAGCACCAGTCGCCGCACCACCACGTGCTGCATCACCTTGGTCCAGTCGCCGTCGTACTGCAGCAGCAGATCGTCGAACATCTTGCGGCAGAACGGATCGAGCTCGCCGTCGATCTGGATCTGCTTGGCCTCGGGCAGGTCGGCGTTCAGCACGGCCAGCACTTCCTTGCGGGCGCTGACCGGAATCAGCTTGAGCGGCTCCTCGTGCATCGGGCAGGGCAGCGTGTGCATGATGCCTTCCCGATCGGGCACCCGCCACGAAAACGTGTACAGCGCCCCCTCGTCGAGCTTGGAGTAGTACTCCAGCCCCTTTTTGAGCAACCGGGCGATCGTGCTCTTGCTCGACCCGACCGGCCCGTGCAGCAGCAGGATGCGCCGCTCCGTGCCGTAGCCGTGCGCCGCGCTCTTGAAGAAATCGACCAGACTCATCAGCGCCAGGTCGAGACCAAAGATGGCATCCTCGCCGTGGTCGATCGGGTCGCTGAAAAAGTGATAGCGCACGTAGTCCTGCCGCAGGTACGTGTACCGCTCCGTGCCGAAGTGCAGGATCATGTCGTAGATGCGCTGGAAGGCATTGCGGGCGATGGCAGGCCGTTCCGAGACGAGCTGAAGATACTCGCTGAACGTCCCCTCCCAATGATGCTCGCGAAAGCGCTTGGGATCGATGCTCTTCTCGACGAGGCTGATGATGTCTTTCTTTGTGGCCATGGCCTGTCAGTCTCCCAATCGTACAGACGGTCAAGCTGACCGCCGCCGGGCAAGCGGCCTCCGTTTCTGAAGCTGCCGCGACAAGTCTCGACGCGGCGCGCAACCCATCACCGCGCTCCGCGGGCCGCCGCGAGTCAAGGGACTGTGACAAGCGAAAGGAGGAGACGGGCCATTCGCCGCAGGACCGGCGCCGTCGCCTGCCCGCGAAGGCCTCCAACGCCGCGTGTTCGGCGCTGGGGACCCCGATACGCCCCTTCAGAGTCAGCGGCGGGTCCCAATAACCGCCCAATGCTAGAACCAGCGCAGGGTCAAGTCAACGTAACCTTCGACCGCCCGCCGGTCCGGCGATCCGCGCCCGCCGCACCGCCTGCATTCGCTTGCCACTGCCACCGCAGCATCCTAGCTATCGGTCGTGCGTGCGGCGGCCCTTCGCCTAAATCCCCTCCTTCGCCTTTGCCGGCGCCCGTCGGCACTTGGGGCGGCCAACCTCCGCTCGTACACTCTGTCGCACGAGCAACGGAGGTCTGGCGTGCCCGATAACATTGTATCCATTGTCGAGCGCATCGAGCAGCTTGACCAGAGCAGTCGCGAGCGATTCGAGCGAATCTTTTGGGTGCACCGGTCGTTCGGAACGCTCGACATACCCGCGCCGCTGGCGCCCAAAGTGACCCGCTGGTTTGCGCGGCCGGACGACCGTGGCTCGGAAGATGCGTTGGAGCGAGCGCGACATCAATGCATCATCCGCACGTTCAACCGATGGACGTTTGAGGGGGCCGTGTTCAATCCGTTGCGTGCCCTCCGCCCGCTGCCGCCCGACGGCGCCGCCCAGTTGGCCGACCGCATCGAGCGGGCTCGGCAGGGCTGCGACTTCTGCGACCCGCGCCACATGACCACGGCCGACACCTGGGGCCGCATTGAGGGGACGGCCTGCATCACGGCCGCCAACGCCGCCAAGTTCGACGCGCATCATGGGCTGGTGATCTTCCGCGAACACAACCCCCTCCGGTTCGACGCTGAGGCCGTCAGCGATTTTCTGACGGTGGCAGCCGAGTGGTTTCGGCGCACGCACGAAAAGGATCCGTCTGCCATCTACCCGTTTCTTTCATGGAACTGCCTGGAGAAAGCCGCCGCCTCGCAGATACACGGCCACCTGCAAGTGCTGCTCTCGCCTGACCAGCACCAGGCGCAGGCCGAGCGACTGCGGGCTGCGGCGCGGGCGTATGAGCGTTCAGCGTTCAGGGTTCAGGGTTCAAAGTCCGCCATTCGTTATTTCGACGACTTCATCGCCGCGCACGAGGCGATCGGCCTGTGTCGGCGCGTTGGAGACGCCGCGATCGTCGCACACCTCGTGCCGATCAAGGAGCGAGAAGTTGTTTTGATCGCGCCCGGTGACTCAAGCGAAGTGGCCCGAATCATCGGGCGCATCCTGCGCGTGTTCGTCGACGACCTGGGCGTCACCTGCTTCAACGTCGGAGTCGTCTATCCGCCCTTGATTCCGCAAGTCGCGTGGAAGGGTTTCTCCATCGTCGCCCGCATCGTCGACCGCGGTCCGGCCGGCTCCGGCACGGTCGACATCGGCGGCATGGAGCTTTACGGTACGCCGGTCGTGGCCGCGGACCCGTACGACGTCTCGCTGCGGTCGGTAGGAGCGGTCTCTGACCGCGACACCCGCAAAGGGCGGCCTGTGACCAGACCGCGCCGCCGGTGACATAGGTGGCCTGTGTATGCACGGGTTCCAGTCCGTGGCGTGTCGGTGGCACGCGTGGCACGGGCTTCCAGCCCGTGACCGTCGCATGGGGTTCCAGCCCATGCACATGAGCAATGGCCGACGGCATGTGCGCCGAAGCACCGGCCGAGGAGCCACCGCCCGTGTGGCACGCTGTAGCATTCCTATTCGGCGTCGCATTCGGCGCAGCCATCGCATCGGCCGTGTGGCTGCGCCGTCGCCGCGGTCACCTCATCCGCGACGCGCAGCGCGAGCGGCAAGTCATCGAAGTGTCTGAGCTGGCCGGCAGCCTGGCCCACGAGCTGCGAAACCCGCTGTCGACCATCGTGCTGAACCTCGAGTTGCTTGGCGAGGAGCTTCGCAAGGCGGCCGACGTCGATTCCGAGACCTGCCGCCGCAGCCTGGCCAAGATTGAATCCGTCCGCCAGCAGGCCGATCGGCTGCAGCAGCTCTTCGAGGACTTCCTCCGGCTCATCGGACCGGCCCAGCTCCAGATCACCGATGTGGACCTCAACGAAACGGTGCGGCGGCTGCTCGAGTTCTTCGGACCCCAGGCCGTCAACGCCGGCATCCGAATCCGTGCGGAGCTCGCACAGGATCCGCTCGTTTGCCCGCTCGACGCGCGCCAGATCGAGCAAGCCATCCTGAACCTGCTGCTCAACGCCCAGGACGCCATGCCCGACGGTGGTGAGCTGACCATCCGTACGCACGCAACTGAGAAGAACGCGGTGGTGGAGGTGATCGATACAGGCGTGGGCATCCCGGCCGAGCACCTGGGCAAGATCTTTCGCCCCTTCTACTCGACCAAGCCGGCCGGCACCGGCCTGGGCCTGTCTACCACGCACCGCATCGTCACCGAGCACGGCAGCGCGATTGATGTGCGCAGCAAGCCCGGCTCAGGAACGACGTTCACCGTGACGGTGCCGCTATCGGAACCCACCCCGCCAAGGGGTGGGCCTTGAGCGCGCCGCTGAGCTGCCATCCGCCAGAACGCACGCGCCCCGACGATTCTCAAAAAACCAGTGCCTCGCGCAACGCCGCAAAGCCGCCAAGATGTTGGCCCCACGAGGCGTCTTCTACTGTGCCTTGGCGTCATTGCACTGCATCGTTGACAAGCAAGTCGTCCGAAAGGAGTCTCACGCAGAGTCGCCAAGACGCTAAGAATGTGGCTTGCCCGCCAACGTCTTTTCTTTGCGCCTTGGCGTCTTTGCGCCAGATTTGCTGCGGCCCAAAGGCCGCGCTGCGCGAGATTCCGTCGCTCCCGCTTGGTTGTGCCCGTTGGCTGCGCCGAGCCCCTCGCGAACGCCTCCCCGCCCTACCGGCCCCAGCTTCGGCGGCGGCGCACGCTCGCTCACCGGCTCGGCTGCGTCGCGGCAGCCTTCGGCTTGGGCGCCCACTTCTTCAGGAACTCAAGCACTTTGGCCGGCTCATGCGCGGTCGACTTGTCGGCCTTCTCCAGCGAAACGGACTCCTGGATGTGCAGCCGCTTCCCGTCGCCATCGAGCACGACCAGCACCGGGAACCCGTGCTGATACGGCTCGCCGTACTCCTTGTCGAGGTCCTCATTGCTGCGGCTGTCGACCAGCACGACCACGTAGCCATCCGCCAGCACCTTGGCAATGTCCTTGTCCTTCTCGAACAGGTCGTGCAGGGCATGGCACCACGTACACCAGTTCCCGCCGAACATCAGCAGGACGTGCTTACCCTCCTTCTTGGCCTTCGCAGTCGCCGCTTTGATGTCCGCCTTCGCGTCGGCCTTCGGGTTGTAGATGTCCTTCCGAGCCGGCTTCTTCTTCTCCTCCGTTTGCGCCGTGGCTGAAGACGCCGCCGCCCCGACGACGAGCCAAACCGCGCACAGACATCGAATCGTCTTCCGCTCTGCGTTCCGGATTCTCATGGGGTTCTCCGTTCGTCTGATACCTGCCCGTGGCACCCATCCCGGCGCGCCGGAAGTCGGCAGTCGATTCGGCATCATGGGGCTGACGCCCGCAATCGTCAAACGACTCGCGTTGCCACCGTTGCGGCAGCGATTGGCGCGCAACGTCGAGCGTAGCGCGGCTGACCACCCCCGCGGCGGCGCGGCAGCGCTTGGCACGGCTGCATGGTGTGTCCTGCAGCGCCGTGGAGGAATCGGTTCACGATTTCAAGATTCCGCAATTTCGCACGCTCCGCCTGGCCCGCGCCGACCGCGCAACGCCGCGCGCCGGTCGCGGGCCGACTACCCGTACAACTGCCGTGGTGATCGCAGGAGGAGAACCTCGCGGGACCCCGGACACCGTACTGCGGCGTCCAGGGCAGGCGGGATTCCCGCGGTGTCTGGTGCGAGATCCGGGACACGAAACGACTGCGTCCCGGACGGGCGGGATTCTTGCACCAGCGACACGGCGAGCCCGTCGACGATCCTGGCGCTCGGACGCCGGCTCGCTCCGTGCAGTCTTTAGCGCAGATACCTAGCCTCGTAAGGGGTAGGCCGGTATACTGCTGGTTGGAGGTGAGCGCATGTCGGCAAAGCGCGCACTGGCGGGCGGGGTGGCTGTGCTGCTGTTGGGCGCGGCCGCGGCGACGGCGCGGGTGCCGTTTTGTCTGCCCGATGCCGACGGCGACGGGCATCCGCTGTTTGGCAACCCGGAGGTGATCCTTAACCCCTTCGCGCCGCTTATGGGTCTCAACGTTGTGCCGGTGTCGGGGGCGATTGGCGACCTGGACGGCGATGGCGATGTGGATGCGGTGGCCACGTTTGCGGCCCAGACGCCGTCGTCCGGCTCGCCGACGCAGGTCTCCGTCTTGCTCAACAAAGGCGACGGCGTGTTCGTGGTCGATGCCGTCTACGAGCCGGGCGACTTCCCGAGCTGCGCGGCGATTGGCGACCTGAACGGCAACGGGCTGGGCGATCTGGCCATTACCAACGTGTTCGCCGGCACGGTTTCGGTCCTGATCAACACAGGTAGCGTTGGCGCGTCGCCATCCTTTCCGAACCGGGTTGCGTACGCCGTCGGAACGAAGCCACGCTCAGTGGTCATGGCCGACCTGGACGGCGACTCGGACCTAGACTTGGCCGTGGCCAACGGGATGGCGAACACGGTGTCCGTCCTGCTCAACAACGGCGACGGCACGTTCGGCCCCGCGGCCAGCTACGCCGTCGCCAACATTCCGGACGCTTCAGTCCTGCTGGGCAGCAGCGGCGCGTTCGGCGGACCGTACCTGGCGGCCGGCGACTTGGATGGCGACGCCGACGTGGACTTGGTGGTTCCCGTCTCGACCGGCGTCTCCGTGCTTAAGAACAACGGCCCGGGCACGTTTGCGGCCCAGACGACGTTCGCGGCCGGCGGGTCGGTCTGGGGCGTGGCGATCGGGAACATTGACCAGGACACGGATGCCGACCTGGTGACCGCCAACTTCGCATCGGACACGCTTTCGGTCCTCAAGAACAACGGCAACGCGACATTCGCGGCGCCGGAGACGTTCACCGTCGTGCCGGTCGACAACGGCGGCGTGTTCGAGCCTACGGCCGTGTCGCTCGGCGATGCGGACGGCGACGGCGACTTGGATCTGGCGGCCGGCCTGGCACATAACGCCGGGATCGTCTCCGTCTGGAAGAACCCGGGTGACGGTAACTTTGCCGACTTGACCGTGCTATCGGCCGAACGTGACGCGAGATTGGTCTGGTGGTCCGACCTCAACGGTGACGGATACCGCGACCTGAGCGTGCTGGCGCGTGATCCGGCGGCACAGAAACTCTGCTCGCTCCTCAACGACGGAACGGGCCAGTTGTTGGTCGACCAGATCAACTATGACCTGTTCAATCCGCCGGTTCCCAATCCATGGAACGAAGCCTCGCAGATCGAGTTCGCCGATCTCGACGACGACTATGACCTAGATATCGCGGTCGCAAGCCCAGGTGACCCGATTCCGAATGTAGCCATTGTAATTAGCGCGGGGAATGGTGCATTTGAAACGCCGGTGCACTATCCGATCGACGGATACTACCCGGGATCGCTGGGAGTAGCCGACCTTGACCGTAATGGTGCTCCTGACCTGGTTGTTGCGGGCCCCGAGAGTTTCGCGATGGCCAGCCCCGCGTTTGTAGGCGTCCTACTAAATAATGCGGCTCCGTCCTTCGTGGGGCCGATTAGTTACGCCACTGGCGGGTTGAGCACGCTCGCCCTCCAGCTTCGTGACATAGACGGCGATGACGATCGGGACGTGGTTACCACGAATCTTGCATCGAACAACGTCTCATTGTTCCTGAGCAATGGGGAGGGAAATCTAGGCAGTCCCGCACTGCTGGAGTTACAGACGTTCGCGCCGGGTTTCTTTGCGGCTGGCGATTTGGACGGCGATGAAGATCAGGATATTGTTGTCGGGCATTTCGGAACAGTTGAGATCTTGACATTGTGGAACTTGGGCGACGGAACTTTTAGCGCGGGACCGCTTTACGACGCTCCGCCCCAAGCGTCCAGATTGGCACTGGCGGATTTTGACCACGACTGTGATTTAGATCTAGTTGTCTCCAGCAACAACACACCCGCGCAGTTCGTCACGTTCGCTGTATTCGTGAACGATGGCGCGGGCGTGTTTGGCCCGCCGAGTCAGTATTCATCGCCCGGCACCGCAGACGCAAGGACCTTAAGAACGGCTGACCTTGACAGCGATGGTCACCTGGATGTCGCTGTTTCGACGCGCGGTGCCGTGTCCGTGTTTCTCGGCAATGGGGACGCGACGTTCGGACCCAGTGCATCCTATGGCTGCGGCTCGGACATTCAAGGCATCGCAGCCGGTGACTTGGATGGCGATGGCGACACAGACCTTGGGGTGGCCAACTTAGGCGACGATTCGTTCTCAATTCTGTGGAACCAGCGCTGCGTGCCTCATCCGTTTCCTCCGCCTTGGGACTTTGACGCCGACGGCGACGTGGACCTGGACGACTGGGCGGGTTTCTTGTCATGCTTGAGTGGGCCTGACGTCTGCCTAACCGACGCAGTATGCAATCCGCCCGGCGTCGCCAGCGCGGACTTGGACACCGACAGAGACGTTGACTTGCGTGACACTGCGCTCTTTCTGAACGTATTTGGTCTCTAAAGGGAAGCGGGCGAGAGCAATGCCCCCGCCCGCCTTGGACGTTTCGGCCTTGGCGTAAGAGGCTCGAAGGGTCAGTGGTGCGTAAACGACTTCCCGGCGACCACATCGACTGAGCCGTCATGGATCTGGCACGGGTGGTCAGCGCTTCCCATTGTCAAGTTTTGGTTCACAACGAGTGTCGCACCGGCGCTAATGGTCAGACCGCCGGTCGTCGTAAGCGGCTCATCGACGATCATGACGTCGGTCGGGTCGGCACCGACAACGAAATCTCCCACCAGCGATCCCCCAGTCACGATCGAAATGTCTGAACTGAACTGAAGGGTCGTCTCACCGCCCAAGACGCTCCAGACGGGGACTTCGTTATCAGGCCCGAGGAGATCGTCTAGTTCGTAGGGTGCCACGACGAGCGTCCCTGCCGCGATGCCCGCGACGATCTTCGACCCCCGTGAGACGAACTTTCCGTCGCCGAGGATTTTCAGATGCCCGCCGACCGTCATTGTCTCACAAGTCAGCGTCTTGTCGTCAGCAATAGTGATCTGCGCCAGGTCGTCGAATCCCTGAACGCTCGTGTTATCCACGTCGCCGGACAGCGTGTGATCGGCCGACACGAATGCCAACGTAGCCTTGTTGCTGCTGCCCGGCGCGTCTAGCAGGCGAATGCCGGCCCCCAACCCAAGGGTCGATGTGAGCGGCGAGCTGCCGCTGCCAAGGGTTAAGGTTGCGTCGAAACTGGAATCCGGCTGGATCTCAATTCGGGCGTTAGTCAACGCATCGAGAGTGACTGTGCGGGCATATGCACTTGAAATGGTGCTGGTGTTGGTGACGACCGCGGTCTTCGCATCGCAGATCACGACGTCGTCACTTGCTGTTGGAATCGCGTTGGCGATCGAGCCGCTGCAGGAAGTGGTGCTCCAATTCGCTCCATTGTTCCAAAGGTTGTTGCTTGTTGCCCTAAAGTAGAACGTCGTCTGCGCCTGGGCAGCACCGGAAATCAGCGCAAGGATCAGCCCAGTCACAGTGATCGCGAGTTGTGGCGTCTTCATACGACTAGTCCTTTCGTGTGATGAGCCCCGCTCAAGGGGACTGGCTGCTCAAGGATTGTCTCCGTCCGTCTCAAGGCTGAGTGAAGCTCCGCCGATGATGGTGAGCTTGCACGCCTGACCGCCGCCGATCACGATCTTCTCAACCGACAATACGGCACCAGAGTCGAGTGGGTCGATCGTCGCTTCGGTGGCAAACCCGTCGCCTCCATTGACGGTCACGCTCAGCTCACCGTTGACGGTGATGTCGTGCTCGGCGTCGATCTTCGATAGTCCGCTCAGCGTGATCCCATCCGGGTTTGTCAGTGTGCCTGCATTGAAGTCGAAGAGCGATAGA
>Ga0187892_10001397_pt1 | contig 55227 bp, 39 predicted proteins | sample MA1701073metaG_FD_139345 | JGI IMG/M metagenome (GOLD analysis project Ga0187892, IMG submission 139345) | Bio-ooze microbial communities from a basaltic lava cave in the Kipuka Kanohina Cave System on the Island of Hawaii, USA - MA170107-3 metaG ...
GGGTGGAAACAGGTAAAGGGTTTCTCGGTCCACCGCTTTGAAGTGTGCGCTCATGCTGTAACTACGTTTCCCTCTTCTTCCCGGTTACTTGCTTGCTCGGAAAGTCCGACAGGCTGCTAGACATGATTGCGCCAGGTGATCCCGGCACTTGCGCCAGCGGCCAATGGCTACTGAGTTGATTCCGATCTGCATCGCACTTCGACGGGTCCTTCGACTTCCACCGCTTGGCCATTCACCCACGTAGGCCGATACGTCCATTGACGCACAGCGTCCCGAGCTGCCTCGATCAGCAATGGATTTCCCTGGCTCGCTCGAACCTCAACGACCTCACCATTGCGGCCGATCATGACTTGCAAGAGTACGACGTCTTGTATTCCAGCTTCCTTCGCTGCCGGAGGATAGATGGGATTCACTCGCTTGACGAGGTGCGCTTCAAGGAGGTTCTTTCCTAACTGAACCCGCTGGGGTGGCATCCTGCGGCTGGCTTGCGAATCGGCATCATCAACAACCAGCCCACTGCGAGAAACTTTTGGTGGGTGGGCGTCGATGGCCGGGACCGTTCCCCAGAATGTTCCGCTCGCAAAGGAAACGCCATCAATGCTGAGCCTCAGTGCCGTGGGTCGCTCCGCGAAGACGATGGGTAAATAGCGAAGGTGCGAAGGCGAAGCCACAGACGGAATTGAGAACTCGCGAGAACCGCGCGCGGGAATCGATCGCTGCAACCGGAACGATTTTTTGTCCCCTTCAAAGGCTTCTCGGAAAAGACTACAAGCTAAGGCCGTGATGCCCTGATTGGTGGTGTTCTTCACTCGAAACGATAAACTAACGACATATAACGGAGTGACGCCGGTGGGGCGGACAATTTCCACGCTGCGCGCAGTCGCGTAAGTGACGTGCAGTGGCCGCGTGGAATGACCTTCATAATTCACCTCGATATTGGGTACCTGAGCAAGGTTCTTTGCAACGAAGTCTCGCTCTTCTGCGGACAACGACCAAGGAAACTCCTCAAAGAGCTGCGAGACCCACGCCTCCGCTGGCTCTTCCTGACCTGAAGTCGCTGCCGTCTGCGCTTGCAACAAGGGCAAAGGCAGGCCACAAGATAGAAACAAGAGCAACGGACATGCGCGGCGTGTAACCCAGAACGGATTCGAGCTGCTCTGGAGAAACAGGCGCATGGCTAACCTCCTGACAGACTCGTTTCGCAAATTATGGACCCATCAATCGAGAGGTGCATTCAAAATCTGTTGGGCCTTGGGCACGGAGTTGGTAGGTGGGACTCGAAGCGCGATGCTACGAGGGCATATAGAAGCTCGACGGCGAGTCCTGCTTCTCCTAGCTGGCCCCTTCGAAGAGACTTGATGAAAGCGTACGGGCAGTTGAGGCGAGCTGTCTGACCGCTGGATCAGTATCCGGCGGTTTTGATTGCCGAACTCTAAGCGAAAAGGTGTGGCCAACCTAGGAAGAGTACGGCCACGTTGTGAAGTGCGTACCATTTATTCGTGCCGTAGTGCTTGCATCGGCTGCACACGGGTCGCACGCAACGCCGGCAGAAACCCTGCCAGCACAGTAACAGCCAGCAGCAAAAGCGCTGCAGCGATGAGCGTGATGGGATCGTGCGCCTTGACGCCAAACAACAGGAACTCGACGTACCGTGTCACACCCAGGATGATGGGGATGCCGATGATTGCCCCGATCAGCACCATGACCATTGCGTCCCGCAGCACCATTCCCAGAACCCTGGAGGCTTCGGCTCCCAGCGCCATGCGAATCCCGATCTCCCGTGTACGTCTGGTCACTGCCTCGGACGTCACACCGTAAAGACCGATTGCTGCCAACAGGAGTGCCACTATTCCGAAGAAGCCGCCGATGGAAGCAACGAATCGCTCCTGAAGAACCTTCTGGTTGAAATTGTCCTCCATCGTGTTCACGTCAGTGACCGACACCCTCGCGTCGATTTCAGTCGCTCTGCGACGGATCGTCTCCACGATGCTACGCGGGTCGCCAGAGGTACGGGTGCACAACGTGCCAGCGCTAAACCCATCTGTCTGTCGATACAGCGGCTGGTAGATCATCGGCTCTACCGAACCCCGCACGTCGAAATACCTCGCATCCCGCACTACGCCGACGATCTCCCAGGTCTTCGAGGCAGACCATGTGTCGCCAAAGCACAGGCGCCGACCCAGTACCGCTTGTCCCCCAAAGAAGCGCCGCGCTAAGGCGTCGTTCACAATGACCACGCGAGGCGGGCCGGGTAGGTCCGGCAGGTCATCGTCTGGAGGAGGAGGCATCTCCGGTCGGTTGGGGAGCACAGCGAGACTGTCGGACCCTTGAAAATCCCGACCTAAAACAATGGGAATACCGACCGCTTCGAAATAACGCGGCGTGACCGCGTTTACGTCGAGACTCGGCTGCTCATCCGGCTTCCACTGGTAACTCTCAAACTGCACCGTTGATTTCCACCGCGAGCCACTCAGTGGAGTGATAGCGGCGACACTGGCAGCTTTCACTGTCGGCAACCGCTGCACCTCTTCGCGCAAGCGGTCATGAAACGCACGCTCCCGCTGAGGCTGGTAACCTAACTGACCGATATTGGTTTCCGCCAAGAGTAGGTTTTCCCGATTCATACCAGGATCCAACTCGCGCAGATTTGACAACGTTCGGACGAACAGGCCCGCGACTGCCAACAGGAGCAGCGATAGCGCTATCTGGAGAGACATCAGCGTCCGACGCAGGTCCCAGCGTCTCGACCGACCGTCGACAATGGCGCAGGCATCAGACTTAAGCGTGGACACCAAGTCCGGCCGGCTCGCCTTGAGCGCAGGGGCAAGTCCGAAGATCAGCGCACTCACCACAGACAGCCCGCAGGCAAATGAAAGCAGCCTGGTATCGGGCGAGAGGCGCAGTTCCACTGGAAACGTTCCCCGGGGCAAGAAACTCATCAACACGCGAACACCCACCCACGCACACGCCAGACCTGCCATACCGCCCAGTATGCTCAGTGTGATGCTCTCAGTCAGCATCTGCGTCACCAGTCGTCCACGCCCCGCTCCCACCGCCAAACGTACCGCGATCTCCTTGCTGCGACTGACACCACGAGCCAGCAGCAGATTCGCTACATTGGCGCAAGCGATCAGCAGTACCACAACTACTGTGATCATCAAAATAATCAATGGCCTGGATGTTTCGTTGCGCAGGCGCGAATAGCCCTTGCTGCCAGCAAGAACCAGGGCTGTGTTGTTCAGCGTATATTGCTTGTCCCAACTGGCCACTGGACGCCGGTTCGGGTCGTTGCTGAGAATCTGCTGCCACAACACACCAAATTCCGCCTCAGCCTGCGCGCGGGTAACCCCAGCCTTCAGGCGTCCCATCACCCTAAGCCACCACATGTTTCGGCTGTTCCAGCTGTCCGCTGCGGGAGTGAAGGTACGAAACATGACGATCGGCACGAACACATCCGGCGAGACGCCAACCGCTGAACCTGTAAAGCCCTTCCTCGACACGCCCACCACTTCGAAGCGAGAGCCGTTCAAAAGAATGCCACGGCCCACCACGCTAGTGTCTTCTCCGAACGTTCTTCTCCAAAAACCATGGCTCAACACCGCAACCGGATGCGCCCCTTCCTTTTCGTTGTCCGCCGCATTGAACATCCTGCCGCTGGCTGGCTGAACACCGAGCACTTCGAAGTAGTTTCCACTCACCATCGACAACAAGACTGGCGGCGCCGGCCCGCCTCGTTCCGGCAAGCCAAAGCTCGTCCCACGGCCAAGCTCCCAGAAAGCGATCAATCCTGTATAAGAACGGTTCTGGTCTCGGAGGTAGCGATAGTCGGGATAGCTGAAAGAGGTGGTCTGCCGCGACGGATTGAGGGCGAGAACCACCAGCTCCTGAGGATTTCGCACCGGGAGCCAGCGCAGCAGGATGGCATCAATCAGAGTAAAGATGGCCGTGTTTGCCCCGATACCCAGCGCCAGCGAACCCACCGCCACGGCGGTGAACACCGGACTCTTCCGCAGCGTGCGCAACGCATACCGAATGTCCTGTTGGAAAAAAGTCAGGTTCACGATGCTCGCCCGGAACTGTCGTCACCAAGCTTTACGCCTGGAAGACGGGTTCAATGCCAACGATGGGACAAGTGAGAGCGCCTTATGGATCGCCCCAGGAGCCTATCCGCAACCCACGATACAGGCAGCAACGGTGGAAGCGGCAGGTTGGTACACTGTGCACTACGAATTCAAAGAGGCGTAATAGCCCTTGCGATGCCCACCTTGCCGGCGAACTCGGCACGATTCAACCGGACGGCAATACTGCTATACCCACCGTCCTTGAGGTCATTGCTTGGGACATAGCCGAGAACGTATTGATTCCGGGCTGTCTCAGAGATTCTTTGGTAGGTCTCCGCAAAACCTCGAGTCTTCCACGGATAGAACACTCTCCCTCCTGTTGAATCCGCATATTTCTTTAGAGGATCGACCTTCTTGAACAGTAGCGAATTCCCCGCCCCAATCCCGTAGACAGCAATACTGTTTTGGATCAAGAGCCGGCGGGTTTCTGCGAAGGTTTGCCGCTCCACCGCCGAGGTCACACCATTTGAAACGACGAAAATCACCTTGCGGCGATCTGCCCCCCGCCTCTCCAGGTCGTGGGCGGCGCCCGAAATGGCGTTGTCTAGAAAAGAAGTGTTGAGCCGTGGTGCGTAGGCCAAGGAGGTTGAGGCCATCACGCTGCAGGGCACAAAGCTCACCTCGTCAATAGGCTTCAGCAGGGCCTCCTTCCTGAAGGTAAAGTCTTGCAGTTTTCGCGAGCCGTCCAGAAACTCATAGAATGCCATCTCGTCGAAACTGCTGAAGGCTTCAACCAAAGCCAACATGTTTTTCTTGAAGATCTGTTGGGTGTGCTCATCGACAGTGCGATCGATCAAGAAGGCAACCGACAATGGCGAGGGATCAACCGAGAAATAGGTGATCTTCTGTGGAGTACCATTTTCAGAGAGTTCGAAGTCGTTCTTCCCCAAGTTGTGAATGAGGTTTCCTTCGTTGTCTTCCACCGTAACCGGGACCAGCACCAGGTTGACCGGGACTTTTAAGTCGTAAGCGGGGTCGTTCCGGGACTCCTGCGGTTGACCATACAACTGGCCAAGCACCATGAAGCCAAGAACTAACAGCAAAAGTCTTCGGTGAACCATGGGCTGACACCGGCCCTGAGATCAACTCTGTTCCACAGTACGACGATCAAATACTTAAGCAGGTTGCTTTTCTTGAGCCACGAAGGCAAGAGCGCATCCCGTGCGGAACCAAGGCACGTCTGTTACTACTCGTTCAGTGCGATCATCGGATCGACCCTCGTGGCTTGCCGAGCAGGCCATAGGCATGCCGAGAGCGCTACTGTTGCCAGGACCGTACCCGCTGCACAGAGCACAATTGGATCGAGCGGATGAACGCCGTAGATTTGATTCTCCAGCGCTCTGCGCATCGCGGCAGCACCGATCAACCCGAGTACCACGCCACCGCCAACCAGTACGATTCCTTCGCGGAGGAACAGGCGAAAGATCCCCGTACGCGTGCTGCCGAGCGCGATGCGAATACCGATCTCGCGCCTCCGTTGCGCAAGCAGGTAGGAGAGCACGCCGTAGATACCGACGCCAGAGAGGAAGAGCGCGACGATGCCGAAGCCGATGGCGAGGGACATGGCGGACTTGCGAGACGACATCGACAACTCGGTGCGTTCAGCCATGGTTTTGACGTCAAACAGGGCAAGTGTTGGGTCGACGCCCACCATTGCGGTACGCACTGCCTGTGCGATTCCCGTGGTTGCCTGCTGGGTCCTGATGGCGAACGTGTAGTTGCGTGGCGCTTTCTGCGCGAAAGGGAAATAGTATGCCCCAACCGGGTTGCCGGTACCCGCAAGGTTCTGCAGGCGCACCGATCGCACGACGCCCACGACGGTGATCCATTCGGTACGCTCATCCGTTTTCACAAGATCCGGCCCCGACGGCTGAAACACCCGTTTCCCGACAGGATCCTGGTTAAGCCAGAACTTGTCGGCCAGACGTTCGTCAACGATCACCGAGGGCAGTGACCCGTCACGATCTCGCTCGTCGAAGTAACGGCCCCGTACCAGTCGCACACCCATGGTCTCGAAGTAGCCCGGCGTGACATCCACAACCAGTGGCGCAATGAGCGATTCACCTGGTTTCATCACGTAACCTTCCGCGACAATCACACTGTCACTATAGTTGCTGGCAAACGGAATTCCCGTTGTAGCCCCGGCGGAAGCAACACCGGGGATGCGCCGAATCGCCTCGAGCGAGCGATCTACCAGACTGCGCAGTTCCTTGGCCCCAGCGTACTTGGACGACGGTACCGTCGTGGAAGCAGTGAGAATGCCATTCGTCGCAAACCCAGGATCTACTTTCAGCAGCTCGCGGAAACTGGTCAGGAGAAGGCCGGCTACCGTGAGGAGAACAAAGGCGAATCCGACTTGGGCGACGACGAGGCTCTTGCGAAGGAGGCGTGATCCGACTCCACTGGCGCTTGCCCTTTCGCCGTCGTGAAGAACGTCTCTCAAGTTCAATCGCGAAATGTAGGCCACGGATAGGAGTGCAATCAAGGCGCCCGCGCAAATCGACACACCGAGTGCAAAAATCAGCACCGGAACGTCGATGCGGACCTCCCCTGCCCGCGGGAAACGGTCAAGGCCAACTACGGCCAACGCTCTTACGAGAATGGCGCTCAGCCCCAAGCCAGCCAGTCCTGCCAGCGCGACGAGGATGCTTTCGACCATGAGCTGTCGTGAAACTCGTCCAAGCCCGGCGCCCAGCGCAAACCGAGTACCGAGTTCCTTCATGCGCCCATGGGTTCGGGCGACTGAAATGCCCGCAATGTTCAACACTCCGATGAGCAATACGAATACCGCTCCCGCCCACAACATGTAGAGACTCGCCTTGATGTCTTTCACCAGCAGGTCTTTGAGCGGCGAGACTTTCGTGCGAAATCCGGCGTTGATCAGGAGCTCCCTCCACTGTGGGAATCGTTCCAGATTGGCGGCATTCAAAGCGTCTACCTGGTCCTGAACCTGTTCCAATGTAGCTCCCGGATTCAGGCGTCCGATGTTGTACCAATTGTTGGAGTGGCGGCCCACCTTTTCCTCCGGTGTGAGTGCGAGGGGGACCCAAAAGCGGACCTCCGGATTGACGAACAGAAAGTCTCGCGGCATCACACCGACAATCGTGTACGGGTGCCCGCCGAGCCGGAGTTCTCTCCCGAGGACCCCACGCTTGCCCGCATAGAGCCGGTACGATAGCGCATGGCTCAGGATGACTTTCTGTTCCCCGCCAACCTCCCCTTCGTCGTCTGTAAACGACCGACCCAGGTTTGGGGCAACGCGCAGCAGCCTGAACAACGAGGGCGTAACCACCATCCCGGTGAGCTGCTCGGCAACACCGCTGCTCTCCACAGTCTGCGAACTAAAATTGAACATCGCGACATCCTGCAGCGTCGTAACAACGCGCATGCGATCGTAATAGTCGGCACCCGCACTCCACTGGCTGTCGGCCGCGCCCGCCTTCGGATATTGGTTCGACATGAGTACGATGTCATCCGCACCGGGCACGGGCAGGGGCTGTAGCAAAACGGAGTGGACGACGGTGAAAACCGCAGTATTTGCGCCAACGCAGACACCGAGGGTCAGAACAACCATGGTCACATAGCGCCAATTCAAGCGGCTCAGCCGGAGGCCATATCGCAGGTCTTGCCAGAGTTCGTTGATCATCTTGACGCCTCCTACTGTCTAACGCTACACCTGCGGCCACTCTCGCCCCGCGCTCACTCGTGCCTCAGCGCGACCATCGGGTCGATTCTTGCCGCACGTCGGCTCGGCAACCAAGCTGCGAGGGTAGCTACAACAACCAAGATCATGGTAGCGACTGCAAACACGCGGACATCATTTGCTTTGACTTCAAAGAGTAACCTTTCGAGCAAGCGCAAGATCCCGGCGGAGATGCCAGCTCCAATGGCCACGCCGACACCGGTCCAACGCAACGCATCGGAAATGACGAGTTTCCCGACAGCCGTAGGCGTAGCGCCGAGCGCCATCCGGACCCCTATTTCCCGAGTCCGCAGAACGACCAAGAATGAGATCAGTCCGTAGAGTCCGATGGCAGCCAAAATCAAGCCCGTGGCTGCAAACGCTGATAACAGCAGCGTCTGAAAACGGGGACGAGTGAAGAAGCGCTCAACCTGGCTATCCATCGTTTGCAGCGCAACCGGCACCAATGGATCAACCCGCTGGATGGCGTCTCGTAGCAACTGCGCGGCGACCTCTTCGTTTAACTGTGAGCGCACGATTGCCGTCGCACTGCGCCATCCATCCGGGGGACGCTGGTTCCTATAAACGTTATTCGGGGTGTTGTTGCGGAGAATGTAGAACTCAGGATCAGAGACACCGGTTAATCCAGAGTTCCTAACGTCGTCGGCTAGACCTACCACAGTCATGGGTTCTTCGAGGACCAAACGTTTACCAATCGCTTCATCACTCCCAAAAAGCCGCCGTGAAAGCGATTCGCTCAGGATCACTGCTTGTTGCCCCGGGCCTCGGTCTGCGTCCGAAAATCCACGCCCGTGTCGGATCGGGATGCCAAGCGACTGGAAGTAGCCCCGAGTCACATAGCGCCATTTCACCAAACCACCCATACCTTGTTCCGCCGAGTCTCCTCCGGGATTGCGCAATGCGATATATGGGCGCGAGCGTGGGTCTCCGCCCGGCGGTAGCGTGTCGGTAATCGCAGCTGCACTAACACCGGGAAGTTCGTTCAGCCGCTCTTCGAGCTGATTGAAAAAAGCTAGCTGCCGAATCTCATCAGAATAGCGGTACCGGGAAAGCGTGAAGGATGCGGTCACGATCCGCTCCCGCTCAAAGCCAAGTCGAGAGTGCTGTAGTCGCCATAAGCTCGTGAGCAGTGCACTGGCGCATGTCAGCAGGATCAGAGAGATCGAGAGTTGCGCAGTGACGAGAGTTTGGCGCAACCAGGTCTTGCGACGCCCAGTCGTTCGCACAGCACCAAGTGCTTCTGCACGCAGTCGTTCTAACGACGGGGCCAGCCCAAACAACAGCGCCGCACCTAGCGACAGGATCAATGCGAATGCCAGGACTCGCAAATCGAGAGTCGCCTGCTGCAAGCGGAGCATGCCCTCCGGCGCAAGCGCAACAAACACTCGAAGCAAGCCGGATGCAAGTCCGCAACCGAGCGCACCCCCTGCAAGACCCAGGACTCCGCTTTCGGTGAGAATCTGCTGCAGCAAACGCCATTGAGATGCCCCGAGGGCAGCACGAATCGCAAACTCGTGCTGCCGGCTTGCCGACCGTGCCAGCATCAGATTCGCGACGTTCGCGCAAGCAATCAGCACGAAAGCAGTCACCGACCCCAGTAGCATCCACAATGCGAGCCGGTACTCGCGTGTCTGCTGGTCACGCAGGGTCGCTACGCGGAGGCGCAGCGGTACAGCCTTTCGGAAGTCGGCCGGCACCGTGTCCACGAACCTTTGGAACAGAGGCGCAAGCGCCGCAGCAGTCGAGGCAGGTGTGGTGCCCGAGCGTAACCGACCGATGGCACTAACCAAGCGTTGACTGTGTGATCCTGGCCTTAGTTTCTGAGGCACCAGCAGATCCGCGGACGCAAGCATCGGCGTCTCAAAACCTGCTGGCAGCACACCGACAACTGTGGTCAACACGCCATCGACGCTGATGCGCTTACCGACGACGCTGCGGTCCGCGGCGAAGCGAGACCTCCACAAATTGAAAGACAAAAGGGCTACCGGTTCGGCACCCGGCTGGTCCTCCTCCACTGTAAAGTTCCGTCCCAGGAGAGGCGCGACGCCTAGGGTCGGCAGGAACGTGGCGGCGACGAGACCGCAGCTAAGGCGCTCCGGCAAATCGTCTCCCAGATCGCAGGCATTCACACCACTCCAGGAAGTGAATGCAGCCAAGGCAGTCTGCGACGATTCCCATTCCTGGTAGGTTCCTGCAAAGAGCCAGTCCTGCGTGCTTATCAGCGGCGCAACCACTCCTATCGAGACCAGCCGATCCACCTGATAGTAAGGCAGCGCCCGAAACAGGCTTCGATCGACAACGCTGAAGATCGCAGTCGCACAGCCAACTGCAAGCGCAATCGCAGCCAACGCCGTGAGCGAAAACCTTCGGTCCCGTTTGAGCCCACGCAAGGTGAACCGGATGTCTTGTGCAAGTGGGTCCAAAATCTTCGATCGCATCAGTGGGATTTAGACACCTCTACACGTCCGGTTGTTCCGGAGTAGAAACAGTAAGCTATCGCCGCTTCATTCACACCGCAACGCCACCAGAGGATCGACTTTGGCTGCTCGCCGCGCGGGGATGTAGCATGCGAGCAGAGCCACACACATCAGCAAAACCGATGCCGTGCTGAATGCCACGAGATCGGTGGGTAGAACTCCGTAAAGCTGGCTCGCAATCAGTTGGGCCAACCAAAAGCTACCGACCAACCCCACGACAATTCCTATTGAACTCAGGACCACACCTTCACTCAGTACCAAGCTGAGAATATCCGCCGTGCGTGCTCCCAAAGCGATGCGGACACCCATTTCTTGAGTTCGTTGCGTGATTCTGTAGGAAAGAACGCCGTAGATGCCTACCGATGCCATTGTTAATCCAATCGCGGCAAAGAAGGCAAACAGCCATACTGAGAACCGCTTCTTCCAGAACATTCTCCCAAATTCCTGGCGGAGAGTCTGAATCGAGACGGGCAACTCCTTATCGACCGACCAGACTGCCTTTCTCAAGTCGGATGCCAATCGTGAAGGATCGGAAGAACTCCGGACGATCAGGCTCATACTGGACTCAGGGTGCTGAAGATAGTTTTGATAGACTTGAACTGGGGGTCTTCCGACGCTGCCCCAGAACCGGATGTCACCTACAACCCCCACAATGGTCAACCAGCTGCCATCAATCCTTTCCGGTCGCAGCCTTTTCCCAAGCGGATCTTCGTCAGGGAAGTATCTGCGGACCATCGACTGGTTAATGAGGACTTCATCTCGGTCGGATTCCCTTAGCTGACGACCCTTGACCAGAGGAATACCCATGGCACGGAAATACTGGGGCTCGACGATGCAGTATTCGGCAGTATGAGAGCTTTCCGGTTCAGGGCGTCCGTCAATGGCGAATCTCCCTGAGGATGACCACCCCTCCATCGCAAAAGCGTTGATTGCACCCACCACCTCGATTCCCGGTGAGCTTCTGGTAAGTTCGATCACCTCCCGGAAAAAGGCTCTCCTTTGGTCTGGCGAGCGATACTTGGCGTCTGGCAAAGCAACGAAAGCATCGAGCCCATGGTCGAGCTTGAATCCCAACTCCACGCTTTGAAGACGGAGGAAACTGCGAACCATTAGTGCCGCCCCAACGAGCAGAACAAGAGTCAAAGAAGTCTCCATAACCACGAAAACGCTGCTCACAGCACCTCTCCTTACCCCCATCAAGCTCCTGCCTCCTTCCTTCAGCATGGAATTGGGATTCTCATGCGAAGTCCGCACGGCCGGGATAAGACCGAACAAAAGGGCAGTGAGCGTTAGAGTAAGCGCTGTGAAGGCGACGGCGTGCCTGTCGAGTCTCACCTTGTCCAGCTGGGGAACCGCATCTTCCGGAATGACGTGTCGCACGATCTCCAGCCCCCAGAACGCCAGCACAAGCCCCAACAAGCTGCCCAAAACAGAGAGTAGTAAGCTTTCGCTGAGGAGCTGTCGGACCAGACGTGATCGACTGGCGCCCAAGGCCGTACGAACGGCCATCTCTCTTTGCCGGGAGCTAGCCTTTGCAAGCAACAAACTGGACAGATTGGCGCAAGCAATCAATAGGACAAAGCTCGCAGCCCCAAACAGCGTGCGAAGAGGAGCCCTGACATGCCCGACGAATGGCTCCTTCATCGGTTCAAGCATCAAGCCAACGTCTTTGTGCGTATGCGGGTATGCCTGCTCGAGGCGTTTGGCAGTGACCTTGAGACTCGCGTCAGCCTGGTTTAATTCCGTGTCTGATCTGATCCGCGCGTAAGTCATCAGAGTGCGCTCGCCCCTTCGCAAGTCATCGGCACTGAACGAAAGCGGCACCCACACGTCTAGAGAAGGAGAGTCCTCCGGGACAACGCCCAAAACGGTAAAACTCTCACCGCTGAGAGTGATCGTCTGACCTATCAGATTGGGATCGGCGCCGAAACGGCGCTCCCAGAACCGTTGAGTTAGGACTGTAACCTTCTCTCTTCCCTTCTGCTCCTCTTCAAGCAGAAAGGTGCGACCTAGTAGCGGTTTGATCCCTAGAAGGGAGAAGAGATTGGAGGAGCAGGCCGATGCTGCAAGTTTCTCCGGTTCGCCACTTCCAACCAAAGTGAAGGTCCTCACTTGAGCGGCAGCGATATTGGTGAGTACGTTAGGCTGCTGTCTAAGATGGTTAAAGGTGCTGGGAGAAACTAGATTCCGGGATCCCGTCCGAAGGTCTTTTTCCCAGACCCAAACAAGACGCTCCGGTTCTGCATACGGTAGTGGTCGGAGCAAAACAGCATTCACAATGCTAAATATCGCGGTATTCGCACTTATGCCAAGCGCCAGTGTGATGACCGCAACGGCGGTGAAGCCTGGATTCTTGCGCAGCATCCTCAGCCCGTATCGCAGGTCCTGCCAAAGCTCGTCGAAGACTCGCATCTTCCTCACGTCTCGACACTGTTCCTTGGTCTGATCGACGCCACCGAAGCTCCGCAAAGCAGCGTAGCGGGCTTCTCCGGCACTCAGACCTGACTTGACGTTCTTCTCGATCTCGCTTTGCAGGTGAAAGCGCAACTCCTCCGACAGGTCACCTTCCAAACGATCTCTGCGGAATAAGGATTTGAGGCGAGATAGGAATCTCGACGCCAACATGAGTTGCCTCCCTCGTCAGCAGTCGCTTGTCCCTGACTAACCACGACTTCATTCACACCTTAGCGCCGTCATGGGATCTACTTTCGAGGTTCTGCGGGCCGGAATGTAGCAGGCTGCAAGCGCTATGACGGCTAACAACAGTGAAACGCCTATATAAGTTGAGGGGTCGGTGGGACTCATCTTAAAGATGTAGCTGGAAAGAACCCTGCTTAGGCTAAGCGCGCCAACCAGACCAATCAATAGCCCCACGAGAACGATCTTGAGACCCTGGCTCAAAACTAACCAACACACGTCACGTGCTTGAGCCCCAAGCGCCATTCGGATCCCAATCTCATGGCGGCGCCGGATCACGAAATATGCCATCACGCCGTAAACACCCATCGACGCCAGCCCCACAGCTAGGGCCGCAAAGTTGCTCATCAAAAGCATTAGCCACCGGGTTGGCAGAAGAAACTGAGAATCCAACTGCTCCAACGTCACAGGATTGCCCATGGGCAGATTTTTGTCCGCATTCGAGACAATTTTGCGAATGGCGCTAACCGCGGCTCCTGGAGCAGTGTCTGTGCGGAATGCAAGATTCAAACGTCTCATCGGCCTTTTGAACACTTCCGGACTTTGAGAGTACGGAAAGTACATCTCATGAGCCGCATTGCCCTCAACCTCGGCAGCGCCTTTATACTTCAGATCGCCTACGATCCCGACAATGGAATACCCTACATCCCTGAGGTTGGTTCCCGAAGGAGCGTCGGCGTACAGCGAAGGGTCTGCGATCTCAATGATTCTTACTTCTTTTCCTAGTGGATCCTCGCCATCGGCAAAGAAATGCCTGACGAAGCTCTCGTTGACAACAACCACTGCAGGAGCCGACTTCATGTCCCGCTCCGTGAAATAGCGGCCCTTTCGGAGCGGGATGCGCATTGTCTGCAGGTAGTCGGCAGTTACGGGATTGCAGTGAGAGCCTCTGTGCGGAACACGCATCGTGGGATGGCCTTCAACAGTAATCCCCACCCACGTCATCCATGTCATGTCGCCCAACAGATTGGCAATTGCGCCGACTGATCTTACTCCGGGCAATTGTCTAGTTCTCTGAAGCAGGTCCTCCCAATACGCATTGATCTGGGCCATGTCGCGATACTGCTGATCATCAAGTGTGATCTCCGTAATCATGACTTTGGTTGGATCGAGGTCAGCGTAGGGGCCTTTCAGGCCAAGGAAGCTCTTGATCATTAAGCCCGCACTAGTCAGCACCACCAATGCCGCGGCTATTTCAAATACGACGAGCAGGCTGCGGCCACGGAGAAGACCAAAGCCTTCACTCGCGTTCCTGCCTCCTTCTTGCAGTGCTCCCCGAGGGTCCAGGTTCGACGCTCGCAAAGCGGGTGCCAGACCAAAAATAACGGTCGCGAAAAGAGCACTGATCGAAGTAAAGCCAAGGACACTTGGATTGAGAGCCAACCCCTTTTGAAGATACTCGAAGAGGCCAGACGTGTTGTTAGGGATAACCGTGGCAAGAAAGTTAATTCCAAAAACTGCTAGCAGAAGACCCACACTCCCTCCCGCTAAAGCCAGCAGCAATCCCTCGGTGAAAAATTGGCGAGCCAGACGGAACCGAGTGGCGCCTAGCGCTACTCGAACGCCAATCTCGTGTTGACGCGCTGCCCCCCGGGCCATCAGCAAGTTGGCGACATTCGCGCATGCGATCAGCAATACAAAGCCGACCACACCCTGCAAAAGAAAGAGAGCATTTTCCAAGTACTCTCCCAACCTGTAGTTCAAGGGAAAGAAATCGACAATCCAACCACCCTTCCGGTCGGCTCGGGGTATCTCTCCATCCCGTCGGTACTCAATCTCCGGTGCTTCTCCGGAGGGGTCCACGACTCCGTCAGTTCGTCCTAGATACTCCTTGAGGCTGAGATTCAGGAGATTCATGTTTACTCGGGCCTGATCCATAGTGACGGTCGGTTTAAGGCGGCATATCATCGCGACCCGTTGGTTGAGGGCCTTTCCTGCAAAAGTCATGGGCGTCCACACTTCCGTGACCTGGGAATCACGTATCTTTCCGGAGAAGTCAGCCGGTAAGATGCCAACCACAGTGAATCTCTCGCCATTGAGCAGCACTGTCCTTCCGATAGCACTCCGGTCGGAACCCAACCGGCGCTGCCAAAGACCGTAGGACAGGACGCATACACGCTCACGTCCAGGCTCGTTTTCTTCTGACAGGAAGGTGCGTCCAAGGACTGCTTGTAGCCCGATCGAGGAGAAATAGTTGGCAGAGACATAGGCCCCTGTAATTCTCTCGGGCTTTTCTCCACTTGTGAGAATGAAACTTTCGGGCTTCCACGCTGCGAGGTGCTCAAAGACCTGATTGTGATCTCTCCAGAACAAATAATTCGCCAAAGTCGAAGGTGCACCCAAACCCTCCTTCATGTCGACTAAGACCATCATGAAGACCTTTTCGGGATCCTTCGGGTAGGGCCGCAAGCGATACAGCGTGGCGTTTAGAACGCTGAAGATCGCAGTGTTGGCGCCGATTCCTAACGCCAGAGAAAGCACTGCCACGGCAGTGAAGCCTGGATTCTTGCGCAGCATCCTCAAACCATAACGAACGTCCTGCCACAGTTCGTCTAGCAACCTTGTTCTGCGAACGTCGCGACACTGCTCTTTTACCTGATCGATCCCGCCGAAGCTGCGCAGTGCGTCGTGGCGAGCTTCATCAGGAGCCATGCCAGTAGTGATGTTCCTTTCAATTTCGTTCTGTAAATGGAACTGCAGCTCTTCCGAGAGGTCATCTTCCGTTCGACCTCTGCGGAACCAAGCCTGCAGACGATGAAAAAATGTCACTGCTGACATAGCGGACCTGCTCACTCGTCACTCGCTAATGCTTCATTCATGTCGTAGCGCAACCATCGGATCAACCTGTGTTGCTCGGCGAGCCGGAATGTAACAGGCCAGCAGCACGACGGATAAGAGCAAAACTGAGACGACTGTGAAACTAACCGGATCCGCGGAACTCACACCGAACAAGAGACTCGAAATAACACGGGTCAAAGCGAAGGCCCCAGCCAAACCGATGCCGGCACCAACTAAGGCCAAGCTCATGCCTTGCCCCACAACCAGCTTAAGCACATTGCCGTACTGCGCCCCCAGTGCGATCCGGATACCGATTTCCTTCGTGCGCTGCATCACGTCGTAAGCCAGAACACCATAAAGCCCCAGCGCCGTAAGGGACAGAGCGACAAGCCCAAAGCCAATGAAGAGCCCGGCAACCATATGCTCTTGCCTGAGAGCATTGTTTATTTGAGCAGCCATTGTCTGCACGTTGAAGAGAGGTAGGTTCTTGTCAAGGTCTCTGATTTCGTTGCGCAGTCCAGCCGCCAGGACCGCCGGATCCGCAGCAGTCCTTATGTGAAGGACTGTCCAGTTTTGGGGATTCTGACTTATGGGAAGATAAAGAATAGGCTGCGGTTCTTCTCGTACCGTTCCGTAGCGGGTATCTCCCACAATGCCCACAATTTCGATGTCTGCGTGCCCACCTGGATTCCGTCCCACTCGCTTGCCAAGGGGGTTTTCCGTTCCAAAAAGTAACCGCGCCAGAGTTTGATTCGCAATGGCTACCTTAGGCATTGCTTCACCATCCGGTATCTCAAAGTCACGTCCTAGAAGCATCGGGATACTCAGCGTGCGAAAGTATTCCGTTGCGACGACATCGAAACGGACTGTTCTAGCCTGGTTGGTTTGGTCTGGCAGCACAATCGGGGTGAAGCCTTCGTAGCCGCCCAAGACTCCAAACGTACTCTGGCTGGCACTGGTCACGCCCGTGTGGGCTCGAATTCGTTCCAAAAGCCGCTGGTAAAACTTGGATGTTTGCTCGTGGGTGTACCCGTTGGCACCGAGATCGAGAGAAGCATTCAAGAGGTTCTCTTCTGCGAAGCCTGGATCGACACGATGGAGATTCTTGAGCGTCTGTAGCAACAGCACCGCTCCAGTGAGCAAGGGAAGAGATAGACCAACCTGCAGTACAACCAATCCACCACGCGCTCCCAGCCGTCGCCATCTGCCTGCTGGTGCGCCAGCCGCATCCTTAACGGCAGATCTGAGACTGACTTTGGTCAGTTGCAGAGCAGGAATCAGACCCAAGAGCAAACCTGTAAGGAGCGAGACGCCCACAGTGAAGCTAAGCACCCGCACGTCCAGTTCGACTTCCAAGACAGTTTTGGACGGGAGCAGGCTGCGCAGCAGCTCAACGAGGTAAATAGCCAATAGGGTGCCACCGGTGCCACCTAAAAGAGAGAGCAGCAGGCTTTCAGTGAGGAGCTGCCGCAGCAAACGGCCACGGCTGATCCCCAGGGCCAATCGTATGGCGATTTCCTTCCTTCGAACAACGGCTCGCGCCAGGAGAAGACAGGCAACATTGGCTGAAGCAATCAAGAGTACCAACACTGCGATGCTCATCAAGATCAGCATGGATCGACCGTACTGCCCGCGCAAGTAGCTGGATTCCCCAGTCGCCCCAGGTGAAAGGACGATGCGCTTCGAAAGCCTCATAGCTCGCTCTTCCGGCCTGAGACCGCTGGTTTGTCCCACCCGATCCTGGTTCCATTGTCGCAAGGCAACGGTGGCCTCTACCTGGGCCTGCTCCATTCCCACTCCAGCTGCGAGTCGGCCCATGATTCTGAAAAAGGGGAACTCGGGGTTGTAGACATGCGCCAGTCCAGGGAAGACCTGCTCAAACTGGCTGAGCGGAGTCCACACTTCCGACGCCGATCCAACGTTCAGACCGACGAATTCAGGAGAGACTACGCCGATAACAGTGAACAAGCTTTTTCCAAGGGAAACGCTGCGCCCAACGACTCGAGGATCAGACCCAAACCGACTTCTCCAGCACGCATGGCTGAGGACGACAACCAGATCGGAAGCTTGAAACTGGCTATCGCTGGAGGTAAAAGTGCGGCCAATAACAGGGTGAACACCCAAGACGTCGAAATAGTTATCCGAAACGACTTCTGCCAGGATGCGATCGGTTCGCTCACCCGCAGTCAAGCTGGCTGTAAAGGTATTTCCAGCAAGAACCCCAGAAAACCTTGTTGGGTGCTTTCTGAATTCCTCGAAGAGCGAAAGACTGAAGAGTTTGTAGCCATATTCGTCTTCTGCGTACTGTGCAAATGTGACGAGTTGGTCCGGTGACTTCACAGGGAGCTTGCGTAACAAAAGTGCGTCAAGAAAGCTGAAAATGGCCGTGTTCGCTCCGATGCCCAATGCTAGAGCCGCTACCGCGATCGTCGCAAAGTTGGGATTCCTGCCTAGAGTCCGGAGGCCAAAGCGCAGGTCCTGCCACATCTCTTCGATGAATCGCATCGGGCTCAGATCCCGGCATTCTTCCTTGACTTGATCCACGCCGCCGAAGGCGCGCAAGGCAGCGTAGCGGGCTTCTTCGGAACTCATGCCCGATTTCATGTTCCTTTCAATCTCGTTCTGCAAGTGGAACTGCAGCTCTTCAGAGAGGTCATCTTCCATTCGACGTCTCCGGAACCAAGCCTGCAGGCGACGAAGGAATCTCATTGTTGACATAGCGGACTTGCTCACTCGTCACTCGCTAATGCTTCATTCATGTCGTAGCGCCACCATCGGATCAACCTGTGTTGCTCGGCGAGCTGGCAACCAGCAGGCAAACAGCGCGACCAGAGTTAGCAGCAGCGCAACGCCGGCGAAGGTCGTGGGATCGGTGGCACTGACTCCATAGAGCTGACTGGTGAGTGCACGGGCAAAGAGACAGGATGCAACCAACCCAATACCGGTTCCAACCGCTGTGAGGGATGCACCGCGCCCGATCACCATTCTAAGAAGGTCGCTGCGTCGGGCCCCCAGAGCCATACGGATGCCGATCTCGTGGGTACGTTGCGTCACCATGTATGACAAGACACCGTAAACTCCAATGACTGCCAGAGCCAGACCCAAGAAGGCGAAGATGAGCAGGAGCAGCATGCTGAACCGGCGCTGGGACACCGACTCGGCGAGTGCCGCCGCCATGCTTTCGATCTTGAAGGCGGGCTGATCTTTGTCGACGGCCGCAATCTCCGCTCGCAACGCAGTCACCAGATTCATAGGATCGGAGGAGGTTCGAACGACCAGCTCCCGAGGAAGGAAATAAGGGACCGTGGATGCGACCTGAAGGTAAGGTGCATAGACTTCGGCATAGGTTTTTTGGGTCTGTCCCTCATGCTTGACGTCGCCGACAATTCCGACAACCGTCAGCCAAGGCAGTTCATATCCTGGATCCCCCTGCACAAATCGCTTTCCGATGGGTTCTTCGTTCGGCCAATAGCGCCTGGCCATCGTTTGGTTAATGACGACTACGGGCGTCGAGTTCCCTGCGTCTTCCTCATTGAACGTCCGACCGCGAAGCAGCGGGATTCCCATGGTCTGGAAGTAGTTGCGACTGACGACGCGAAATTCAGCATTGGCATGGTAGTCCTCATTGGCGCGCCGCGGCGGACGGTCCTGAATTGTAAGTCCGATTCCGCGCGACCCTCGCAGGGGAAGATCAGTGACTACGGCCGCAGAAAGTACGCCCGGCAACGATTCGACTCGCTCTAGAATTTGAGTGAAGAAAGCGATGCGCTGATAAGGTTTGGGATAGCGCGATTGAGGCGGTTCAATGTTAAGCGCCAATAGATTTTGAGCACGGTACCCAGGATCAATGGAGGTCACCACCCAGAAAGACTTTGCCAGCAGACTTGCTCCGGTGAGCAACACGAGGGAGAGTGCTACCTCTGCAACGGCAAGAACGCTGTTCACTCTCCTTTCGTTACCCGAACTTGAGAGTCTCTTGCCGGCGGTCCATGAAAAATTCCAGTTGGGTCTGGAAAGTCTTAAGGCGGGCGCGAGACCAAAGAGAAGAGCTGTCAGGAGGGAGAGTGAGACAGCAAAAATAAGAACGTGATCATCGACGCTAACCTCATTCAGTCTTGGGATGTCTTTTGGGGCAAGCGTCAAAAGAATTCGTGTTCCCCACCATGCCAACAAAACTCCCAGGGCTCCACCCAAGATCGAAAGGATCAGGCTCTCCGTCAGCAGCTGGCCGATAAGCCGCCATCGGCTGGCACCTAGGGCACTCCGAAGGCTCATCTCCTTTCCTTGTCCAGCCGCCCGGGCAAACAGAAGATTCGCCACGTTGGTACACGCAATCAGCAAAACGAAAGCCACGGCTGCAAATAGTGCGAGAATCGTGGACCGGCTATTCCCTATGTATTCCTCATGCAACGGAAGAACCACTGCGTGCTTATCCTTGTTTGTATCCGGATATTGCTCTCGCAGCCTGCCAACAATTGCTTCCATCTCGGCCTGGGCCTGAGCAGCAGTAACACCCTGCTTCAGGCGTCCAATCACACTAGCGCTGCCGTAGCGGCGCTGGCCCTGCTCTTCGGCCGTAAGGCCCAAAGGCACGTAGAGATCTGCCTCCTTGCCCATGAAATCACGCCATAAACGAATGGGTGCGAGGAACTCGGGTTTCAAGACACCTACAATCGTATAGCCCTGCTGATTGAGAGTCAGCGTCTGGTTCAGTACATCACTGCCGCCAAATCTGCGCTGCCACAAACCGTGGGAGAGCAGTACAACGCGTTCTTTTCCAGGCTGCGCTTCCTCGGAGAGAAAGCGACGGCCCACTAGCGGTTCCAGCCCGAGCAACTGCAGAAGTTCAGGCTCTACTCGAAATCCCTCCACGCGCTCTGGACCTTCTCGGCCGGTGAGAACGAATTCTTGGTAGGCCAGAGCCGCCAAATTCAGAAAGCTATGATTCAGCTTTCTCCAGTCCACCAGGTCCGGGAATGACACCCCTAATAGGACCGAATCTCCGCGAAGTCTGCCAGGGGTTGGAGTCCAAGGAATAACCGATCGAGGCTTCGTTTCCCAAAGCGTCGCAAGACGCTCCGGATCTTGATACGGCAAGGGACTAAGCAACACCGCATTCACGACACTGAAGATAGCGGTGCTGGCGCCGATTCCCAATGCAAGGGTAAGCACGACTACGGCAGTAAAGCCCGGATTCCTCCGCAGTGTCCACAGCCCATACTTCACGTCCCGCAGAAACGCCTCAATGAATCTCCATGTTCGCAAATCGCGGCACTGCTCCTTGGTTTGATCCACGCCGCCGAAGCTGCGCAGCGCCTCGTCGCGAGCCGTTTCAGGAGTCATGCCTGCTGCAATACGCCGCTCGATTTCGTTCTGTAAATGGAACTCCAGCTCTTCGGTGAGGTCATTCTCCGCTCGACCCCTGCGGAACAGAGCCTTGAGGCGATAGAGCAATGTCGTTGCAGGCATGCTGGACCCACTCGTCACTTATCGCTGCTTCATTCACACCGCAGCGCCACCATCGGATCGACTCTGGTCTCACGAAAGGCTGGAACATAACAGGCTAAGAGTCCCACGAGGGCCAAGAGTGCGGCAACGACAAGAAAGGTAAAAGGATCGCGGGGATCTACTCCAACAATGTAGCTGGCGAGCAGTTGAGTCAAGTTGTAGGCGACAAGTAATCCAATGATCAAGCCTACCAAAATCATTTTTAGCCCTTGGAATAGAACCAAGGAGATAATGTCGCGACGTTGAGCTCCTAGCGCAACTCGAATGCCAAGCTCGCGAAACCGTTGGGTGACGAATTGGGCCACCACCGCATAGATGCCTGCTGCAGCTAGAAACATACCAACGGCTCCAAACAGCCCCATCAGACCTGAAAACAAACTGATGTGAGCCAAAATAGCCGCGTTCCGTTGCTCCATAGTTTGGATTTCAGAAATCGCGATGCTGTTATCTACCGTCCGCACAGCTTCGCGCAGGTTCCTGACTAAGCTCAAGGCACTAAAGGTAGTCTTGACGACCAAACGTACGGAATTTTCGGGAGGATAAATCGGCTGGGGATTCTGTGTATATAGAACGTAAATCTCCGGGGTTCCATCTACAGTTTCCTGCCAGGGATCAGTAGCGCCAATGCGTTTTACATCCGCCGTCACTCCAACAATTGCATGGGACTGAGTCTTCTCGACTGTCGTCCCTCCCTGTGGGAATCGATACGTTATGCTCAACTCGCGGCCAATAGGGTCCAGATGGGTCGCTTTGGCTATCCGAATCAGTCCCTCGTTAATGATGACTACGGGATTCCCGCTTCTTACGTCCTCTGTTGTGAAGTAGCGGCCCGACCGGAGTGGAATCTGCAAGGTCCGAAGGTAATTGGGAGTAACAACTGCGCAACGAGCTTGGGGCCGGGCAAGCAAAGCTCTGGGGGCTCCTTCAAGAGCAAAGCCGACAATTTGAGGGTTCCCTGCCGTGTACGGCCTGTTTCCCCCCGTCGCCTCCACAGAGACAACCCCCGGCACAGTTGCTACGGTCTCCAGTATCTGGTCGTAGAAGCTTCTCATTTGGTATATGCCGAGATAGGCGCTCCGATTTGGTGAGAGTGTCATCGTGAGAACTTTTTCGGAAGCCTGCCCGACGAAGATGCCATGGGCTCGGCTCAGCCCCTTCAAGAGCAGGCCTGATGCAATCAGGACGGTCAACGCCAAGGCAACCTGTAGCATCACCATCAGGCTTCGTCCTTCGAACCGAGCAAAACCCGTTGCCGAAGACGTGTTTTGCTTTAGTGCGTGAATTAGGTCAGTTCGCGATGCTCGCAGGGCCGGTACTAAGCTAAACAGGGTCCCAGTCAACAAAGACATCAGTGTTGTAAACGCCAGCACGCGCCCGTTCCAGGTCACTCCTCCGAATAGATACATCAGCGAATAAGGATAGAGTTCAGACAAAATCTTGGCTAGCGACTTGCTCGCCCACACCGCTAGGACTAATCCACAGATTGTCCCGAGTGCTGACAATAATAAGCCCTCGGTGAGGAGCTGCCGCAATAGCCGGAATCGGCCTGCCCCTAGGGCTAATCGTGTGGCCATTTCTCTTCGGCGCGCCATCGCTCTTGCCACCAACAGGTTTGCAACATTGGCGCAAGCTAGGAGCAAGACTAGACCGACTGCACCTTGAAGCATGAAAGACAATTCACGAATCGTGGACGACATTCCTTCCGGCGGATGCCACATGAAGGCGTATAAGGCACCAGGCGCAAGTTGAAACTGCTGCTCCAGCCGCTTCGTGATGTTGTTGACGCCGGAACGAACTTGATCAAAGGGTAGACCTTGTTTCACTTTCCCGATGATGTTGATCTTGGGGTACACATCCACCAGACGCTCAGTGGAACTCTTGGTTAGGCTGGAGTAGGGAACACACACGTCGCCGGGTGGAAATTGGTTGTCGCCAGGCAACACTCCAACCACCGTCAAGGTCTTTCCATCCAGAATCACTCCTTTGCCAACCACATTAGGATCGGAGCCAAATCGATCTCGCCAGAATCTATGACTCAAGATAACAACCGAATCGTCGTCCCCCGGAAGAAAAGTCCGGCCCAAAACTGGATTTTCCCCCAACATGGAAAAAAGGTTTGTCGAAGCTCTTGTTCCAAGAACACGCTCTGGTTGCTCTCCTGCAGTCAAGAGAAAGCTAGCGGGGGAGGTTGCGCCGAGATCCTCAAAGACTTGATTGTGGTCTCTGATGTCCACATAGTCGGCGTAAGTTGCAACTGAGAACAACCCCTCCTTCAAGTTGTTTAGCAGGATGATGTACAAACGATCGTAGCCTTTGCTCTTCGAAATGTCGTAGCGAAGCGTACTGTCGAGCAAACTGAAGATTACCGTATTAGCGCCAATCCCCACTGCCAGCATCAGGACCGCTGCGGCGCTGAAGCCGGGGCTTTTTGCTAGCATGCGAATTCCGTAACGAAGGTCTTGCCACAATTCTCCAATCACTCTCATCCTCCTTACGTCGCGGCACTGTTCTTTTACCTGATCAACCCCGCCGAAACTGCGCACTGCTGCATATCGGGCATCTTCAGCACTCATGCCTGCCGCGATGTTTTTCTCGATTTCACGGTGCAAATGGAACTTCAGCTCTTCGGAGAGGTCATCTTCCAGTCGACCTTTGCAAAATAGAGAGCGCAATCGAGTGAAAAGGGCCTTCAATACATAAGGCAGCTGTGCAGGCATGAGTGGTAGCCCTCAGCCTACGTCGTCTCCAGAATCTGTGCGACGGCGGCAGCGAGGCGTTCCCAATTGGTGGTTTCGACTTCCAATTGCTTGATTCCCTTCTTCGTCAGACTGTAATACTTGGCTCTGCGGCTGTTGTCCGACTCGCCCCACTCCGATTTGATCCAACCTTGTTGCTCAAGACGATGGAGTGCCGGGTAGAGCGAGCCTTGCTGGACGCGCAGCACGTCCTCTGAGACTTGTTGAATCCGCTGAGAGATTCCCCAGCCGTGCATGGGCTCAAGGGCCACTGTTTTGAGAATCAGCAAATCCAGGGTCCCCTGAAGCAGGTCGACATTCGCTTTGGTCATCTTGTCTCCTAGATGTTCTACAGAAAGATTAGAAACTCTCTTGTAGAATGTCAAGGAGAGATTTCGGCGGCACACACCGGTGATGGTTTTCACCAGCACATGTGGACCACCTGCCCGCGCGGGTCTTAAACCAAGGCACGAAAGCTTCCATTGCGAAACCAATCCAGGATCTGGAAGAGTTGGAACCTACCATTGAGCAGGCGTTGCAGCCGGAGCACAACCATGCGCAACCGGGCGTCGGAAGAGGAGGACAAACGGGTGGAGGACGGAGTGCGTTTCAGCGAGGAGCGCTTCCGTTCGGCGATGGAGCACTCGCCTATTGGCACGGCCTTGATCGCTCCAGATGGCCGCTGGCTGGAAGTCAATCCTGCTCTGTGCGCGATTCTTGGCTACACGCGCGACGAATTGTGCGGCACGACGTTCCAAGCGATAACGCATCCTGATGATCTCAAGGCCGACCAGTTGGCGGTTGAGCGGCTGCTCTCTAAGCAAATCGAAACTTATCAAGCCGAGAAGAGGTACGTTCGAAAGGACCAAAGCCCTGTGTGGGTCCAATTGAACGTGTCGCTGATATGGAACGAGAACGGCAACTTACGCTACTTTGTCTGCCAGATTCAGGACATCACCAAGCGACGGCGCGTGGAGCAAGCCCTTGCGGCCAGTGAAGGCCTGCTGCGACAGTTCATCAAACGCGCGCCCGCCGCCATCGCCATGCTCGACACAGAGATGCGCTACCTCCAAGCCAGCGACCGCTGGTTGGTGGACTATCACCTGGAGGATCGCGAAATCGTTGGCAAGTCGCACTACGAAGTGTTTCCAGACATTCCCGAACGCTGGAAGGAAGTCCACCGTAGAGGGCAACCGTCGTGGACGAAGCGGCGCGTCTTCTGCGCGCCACTCTTCCAGCGGTACTGGAGATTCGAACCCATCTGGACCCGCAGTGTCCGCATATTCAGGCGGACCCAACGCAACTGCATCAGATCATCATGAATTTGGGCATCAATGCGTGGCATGCGATGGCGGATGGAGCGGGAACAATCGACATTTCAGTAACCAATCTCGAAGTGGATGTCGCCTTGTCGGCCACCCACGCGGACTTGAAGCCAGGTCCTTACGTGTGCTTGTCCGTCGCTGATACTGGCCAGGGAATGGATGAGGCCACGCTCGGACGAATCTTCGACCCTTTCTTCACCACCAAAGCTCCAGGAGAAGGCACCGGCCTGGGCTTGGCGGTTGCGCATGGTATTATGAAAAATCACCTGGGAGCGATTCGTGTCGAAAGCCAACCCCGGCAGGGGAACTACTTTTTTTCTATACTTTCAAGCTCGCACCTGTGGGGTTAGCGAGATTATCCAGAAGCCTTACACATTTCAGGATCTGGGGGAATCAATCCACCGCCTGTTGAACAAATCCGAATGAGTTTGGAGCCAATGGCGCGCATACTTTTGATTGACGATGATGTTGACTTTCGATCCATGCTGCGGCGAACCTTGCAAAGGGCCGGCTATGAGGTCGCGGAGGCAGGCAATGGCCAGGAGGGGCTCAAGCAGCTGAACGAGTCATCAATCGACTTGGTATTGACGGATATTATCATGCCTGACATGGAGGGAGTCGAGACCGTCATGCACCTCAAGCGCACTCGTCCGGAGCTCGAGGTGATCGTGATGTCGGGTGGCGGACGCCAGACCCCCGACAACTACTTGAAGCTGGCGTCGAAAGTGGGTGCCTTTCGCGCTTTCATCAAGCCCTTTGCGACCGCGGACTTTCTGGAGGCAGTGGAGGCGGCCCTGAAGCCATCTCAGGGATTGACCGAAGAGTGATCTCTGCGGGTTAGCTCAAGCTGGAAAAATCATGAGTCTAGCAACGTGGATCAGAATCGGGTTGGTCTCTGGGTCTTGCAATTCAGACAAGGCTTAGGCAAACAAAAAGGGCAGGAGACAATCTCCTGCCCTTTTTAAAACCACTGCAAACCCAGGAGGAATTACCGCCCGGACGACATGCTTTCGATTTCGCTCTTCAACAGCGTGATCTCAACCCGGCGATTGGCTGCCCGCCCTTCCTTGGTCTTATTGTCTTCAACCTGCTTCGCTTCGCCCAGACCGAGGATGAACATCCGGAACAGCGGAATCTGGTGCTGTTGGGACAGATAGCGGACAACATTCTCAGATCTCTTCTGGCTGAGGCCGAGGTTATACGTATCGGCGCCAATGTTATCTGTGAAACCCTGGATCTCCAAAACGTATCCTTTGGAATCCTTCACCTTTCCGGCCAACTGGTCGAGACTGGCTTTCGCTTCGTCGCTCAGATCTGCGTGGTTGAACTTGAAGGTGACGCTGGCATTCTCCACGGGTTTATAGCTATCAATGTTGCTGATCTTCTGATTCAGGCTGGTCTCCACACCTGAAATCTTTCCTTCAGCATTCTTCGCCATCTGTTGGGCTTCCAATGCCTTCTGGTCGGCAGCCATTGCTTTGCCGTCAACTTCAGTGGCCTTTGCCTGAACCGACTGGATTCCGGACTGCGCTCTGGAATCGACATCCTTGATTGCGTTCTCATTCCGCTTGCTGACTTCGGTCAACTCATCCACGCGACCACTAACCGGGTCAACTTGCTGCTTCACGTACTTTTTCGTCGCACAACCCATTTCGACGAATAGGGAAAGTGCCGCGACCATGCAGATGATCAGGCTATTCTTCTTGGACATTGTCTCTCTCCTTTTGTGAGTTCGCTTTTTTCAGGGGCCAGTTAGCGTTCTGGCTTTTAAGATGTAGGCCTCATGCTTTGTCTAATTGGCCATTAGCACGAGTGCTTCCAAAGGACGGCTCATCCCAGAAGATATTGATTACGCGAAGGTTCTAGCGAGGGAGTCAGATTTCAAGAAATTGCTTGCGGCAAGACTATAGTGGTGGAAACCGCAGTTTTTTCCTAAACCGTGTAGAAGCTACTAAACGGCGGGCTAAAGAATGCATCTGGGGAGTGGACTAACTCGATTGATAAACGGCCATGATGTAGTCCGCTCGTTCTCTCGGTTTGCAGTAGGCACGAAGGTCCGGATGAAATCCCTTCTCAGCATCCGGCTGCGTCAAGATGAATTCGAGAATGCTCTCTATCGGAAAACCCATCTCCTTGGCTTTGCGAGCGGCGATGCCATCTGCTTCCTTCTCAAAACGTCGGCGAATTTCAGGCAGGTTCTTTTGGGGCGCCTGACCGATTGGTTTCGACAGGTGCTCATACAGAAGGACATCATGTTGCAGATAGGCGTGGGCATACTCATGGGCAATGGCAAAAAAAATCCGGCCGCGGTCAGCGCTCTCCAAGAATGCCCGGTCAACGATGATGATACCGCTGCTATTTGCCATAGCATATTTGCGGGTTTGGCCAATGGAGATGGAAAACTCGCACCGAAATGAGGTGTTCAGCTGCGCTTGGATCTCTTTGATTAGCTTGATTCTTTCGGCGGGCACAGTCTGGATCGAAGCATCGAGGGTCTGAATTGCTCCAACCACCAAAACTATTGTCCAGCAAAAGCTACGAAGCCACGCCATCATTCAGGCACCCCTTGAGTCTGCGCTCAGGTTCACCTATCGGCCAGATCAAAGCCAAACGATAGCCGCACCTTGGCGGCTCATCCAAAACACGTCCAAGGAAGGTTCTATGCCCCTTTCTCAATTGGAGAGACCACGCGCGGAACTCATGGACTCGGTCACAAGGTTAGCAAGTTCGAATCCTTTTGAGCCAAGACTTTGAGAACCTGACCAACCAGAACTCTAGCCTCCCTACATCGCTTCAGTCATCCTCTTTCTTCTTCCGGCGCTTCCTTCCGAAAATCCAAGAAACCACGATGCCCACCAAGTATAGCAGCAACATGGGCGTGGAGAAGACAAGCATATTCGCGATGTCAGAGGTTGGAGTCAGGATGGCGGCCACAATGAAGATGATGAGGATGGCATAGCGAAGATTTCGGACCAAGAACCGTGCGTTCACGATGCCGAAAATGGTTAAGAAGAAGATGAGGACAGGAATCTGAAAGATAACCGCGCAGCCAAGGATGACCGTGAGGATCAGGTCAAGATATTCCGTGATCGTCACCATTGGCTCAAAGGAGCTACCCAGATTGATCAAGAACCGAAGCGACATGGGTAGTGCGATCTTGTAAGCAAACGCACCACCTAGGAGGAAGAGAATGGTGGTAGAAATAATAAAGGGGAGAGCGAGCTTCTTTTCCCGGGCATAGAGGCCCGGTGAAATGAATAGCCACACCTGCGTCAACAACACCGGGGCAGACAAGAACACCGCTGCCAGCAAGGCAACCTTCATGTAGATAGTAAACGGGTCGGTGGGGTTGGTATAGACCAGCTTAGCGCCGCTTAGATTTTGTGTGATGGGAACTGCGAGGAAATCGTAAATCCGCTCGGCGAATGAAAAACAGGCAACAAATCCTATACCAACTGCAGAGATCGAGATGATTAGCCTGCGGCGAAGCTCGTCCAGATGGTCCAGAAAGGACATCTTCGCCGACGACTCAAGCTCGTTGTCGTCGAGATCTTCAGTGTGCATCCAGGTTTGTTTCAGAATCGGCCTTGGAGTCAAGCTTGGGCGCCGGCTCAGACTCTGATTTCAATTCTGATTGAGGCTCCGGTTCGGAGTCGTGGCGGGCAGGGGGTGGCTCAGCCTCGATGGCTCTTACCTCTTCTTCAATCGTGGACTTCAATTCGTTGGAGGCCCGGCGAAACTCGGCCAATCCTTTGCCCAGGGATTTGCCAAGTTCTGGCAGCTTCTTAGGCCCGAAAACGATCAAAGCAACCACGAAAATAATGATCAGTTCGGGAACACCGAGAGAACCCATTCGCGCCTCCAAGTAGAGAAGGGATCATAGTGGAGAGCAGCAACCAAGTCAAGCTGCAGACGGACCTCGTGTCGCACGCCTAAGTCGGGGAGAGATCCAATCATCCTGCCGGAACTCCAGTTCCCGATGCTCCTAACCGTTCAGCATCCCTGGCTTGGCGTCCGCAACTCCCAAAAGGTTGTCTCTCGTCGCGACTATCCCAAAACCAGCATCCCGTCTGGCTTCCGCACCTGAAATCGCCTTTACATCGTATTTTCTGAATGTTATAGTTTTTCGCAGTCCGCAGATACGGGAGACATCAGTGAAGAAATATCATCCATTAACGTTTGCAATCATCATTATCGCGATCGCCGCTTTGGCCGGTGGATTCTGGGGGAATCGCGTTCAAGCGACTTCCAAGCCCTCGGCGGATGTCAACGAACTGCTAAAGATCTATTCCCAAGTCGTTAGCATCGCTGAAGAGAACTACGCGGACCAGATTGACGGGCAGAAGACGGTTTATGATTCCATTCGTGGAATGCTGAAGATGCTGGATCCTCACTCCAACTTTTTTGATCCCAAGAGCTTTGCGCAGTTCCGTGAGGATCAACGAGGCAATTTCTACGGATTGGGAATTACCATCGCCATCCGCAATGCAAAGCCGACCGTCATTGCTCCGATTCCTGGTACGCCGGCTTATCGATTGGGGATCCGATCGGGTGACATCATCGCGAAAATTGAGAAGGCCTCTACCGACGGGCTGGCCATTCAAGACGTTGTTGAAAAACTGCGTGGCCCAAAAGGAACTACGGTCAATATTTCAGTTCAACGTGAAGGCATCGCCGAACTGCTGGAGTTTTCCATTGTTCGCGACGAGATTCCGCACTACAGCATCCCGTTCACCTTCTTCATTCGCCCAAAGGTTGGTTACATTCGAATCGACACGTTTACTGAGACCACCGAGAAAGAGATTTCTGAGAGTCTCAAAAAGCTGGGCAACGATTTGGACGGATTGATTCTCGACCTACGGGGTAATCCGGGCGGATATCTTCAAGCGGCTATCGGCGTGGCGGACAAATTTCTGAAAAGCGGACAGAGCGTGTTGGTCACAAAGGGAAGGCTGGCCAGCGCCAACCACAGTTATCCGGCTCCCCGAGGCACGGACAACTCCAATTTCCCGATGGTTGTGTTGATCAACAGCGGCAGCGCCAGTGCGTCCGAGATCGTGGCCGGAGCCATTCAGGATCACGATCGGGGTCTGATTCTGGGGGAGACCAGCTTTGGCAAAGGCCTCGTTCAAACGGTTTTTCCCTTGAGCCAGGGCGCCGGCGTTTCTCTTACAACCGCGAAGTGGTACACGCCAAGCGGACGCTTAATCCAAAGGGATTACGCACACAAGTCGTTTTACGACTACTACTACAGCAAGGGAAAGGAAACGCCCCCGACCGAAATCAAGACTACGGATAGCGGACGTGAGGTCTATGGTGGCGGTGGCATCAACCCGGATATCAAGATGGAGATTCCGAAGCCGAATCGGTTTCAGACCTTGTTGCTTAGCAAGTCATCGTTGTTCAAGTTTATCCGCTCTTACAGTGTTGCGCACCCAGGGTACGACAAGAGCTTCGGTCCAAGCGAGTCTGTACTGAACGAATTCCGGAGTTTCCTGGTCAACGATAAGGTCGAGTACGAAGAAACAGATTTCAGTGCAAATGTGGACTTCATAAAACGACAACTGCGATACGAGTACGTACTTGGCCACACCAGCCAGGAGGAAGCACAGAAGGTTTTCCTCGAGGGTGATGTTCAGGTTAACAAAGCCCTGGAGGTTCTACCCCAGGCTAGGGCCTTGTTTCAAAATGCAAAGAAAGTAGCCAGCAAGAACGATCGATAACGCTGCGATCGTCGAGGAAGCGTTTGTCAAAGCCTGCGGCCAAAAAGCCCGCAGGCTTTTTTGTTGGTTCCCTATGACCAACTCGTCGACAGTCCATCGACAAATTGAGGATTTCGGAGACGCGTTCCAGCGGTGAGGTAGAATCTCTGACGACTGGAAAAGAATCGCCGCGCGGAGCGCGCTTCCCACAATCGTATCCGTAGCTGTGCCGCATGGACGACACTTACTTGGCTCGATGAAACGACGTTCCTTTCTTCAGTGCGCCGCGATAGCCACCGTTCTCCCAATCAAGGGCTCGCCTCTCGCCGGCCTCAACCAGCAACGAGCCCGCCCAAAGGAACTCGACTCCAATCTGATCGTCATTGGAGGTGGGATCGGCGGATGCGCTGCAGCCCTAGCGGCACTACGGAACGGACTGCGCGTCATCATGACCGAGGAAACGGATTGGATTGGCGGTCAGTTTACGCAACAGGCCGTACCTCCAGACGAACATCCCTGGATCGAGATTTTCGGCGCAACGAGATCTTACCGGGAGTTTCGCTCGCACATCAGAGACTACTACTATCGCAACTACCCGCTTACACCCCAGGCAGGATCTCACCGAGCGCTGAATCCTGGCAACGGAACCGTTTCGAAACTTTGTCACGAGCCGCGCGTGGCTCTGGCAGTACTTGAACAGCTTTTGGCACCTTATGTCAGTGGACATCACCTGATCGTGCTCAGACGGCACAAAGCTGTCTCAGCCGAGACCCACTCAGATTCTGTTAAAGCTGTCACAGTGCGGGGTCTCGACTCCGGAGAGAACCTTGTCCTTTCAGGGGAATTCTTCGTCGATGCCACGGAGATGGGCGACCTGTTGCCGCTGACGCAAACCGAGTATGTGACCGGATTCGAATCGCAACGCCAGACTCAGGAACCTCATGCGCCGCCCGAAGCGCAACCGCGAAACATCCAATCGTTTACGTATTGTTTTGCTATCGACCACCTGGCCGGCGAGAATCACACCATCGACAAACCTGAGGAATACAGCTTCTTTCGGAACTACTCCCCCCAACTTCGACCCGCCTGGCCCGGAAAGTTGCTGAGCTGGGAGTATTCGCATCCGATAACACTCCAACCCAGAACCATGATGATCGATCCGCTGCACGAAGATGAACCAGGCAAAGCCGGATTTTGGAGGTATCGGCGTATTGCGGATCGAAGAAATTTCGTGGAAGGCACCTACAAAGGCGATATTTGTCTGGTGAACTGGCCGCAGAACGACTACTGGCTGGGAAACTTGCTCGACGTGCCAGAGGAAGAAGCCCGAAAACACGTGCGGCGCGCCAAACAGTTGAGCCTATCCCTTCTGTACTGGATGCAGACCGAAGCTCCCCGCCCTGATGGCGGCGCCGGATGGCCGGGCCTGCGGTTGCGCCCGGATATCGTAGGAACCGAAGATGGCCTTGCCAAGCACCCTTACATTCGAGAATCGCGACGCGTCAAGGCGGAGTTTACCGTTCTGGAGCAACACGTCGGCACCGACGCACGCATCCAAATGACCGGCAAGTCGAAGGACGAGGTGGCAGCAGAGCCCTTTCCTGACTCCGTGGGAATTGGCAGCTATCGCATCGACCTTCATCCGAGCTCGGGCGGAGATAACTACATCGATGTCAGTTCCCTGCCCTTTCAAATTCCGCTCGGCGCTCTCATTCCTCAGCGGGTTGAAAATCTGCTGCCGGGTTGCAAGAATCTAGGGGTCACCCACATCACCAACGGCTGTTACAGGTTGCACCCCGTTGAATGGAACATCGGAGAGGCAGCGGGTCTACTCGCAGCCTTTGCCCTGCAACGAAAGAGACCGCCCCGCCAAGTCCGCAATCAAAAGTCCTTGCTGTCTGATTTTCAGAAGTTCATCCAGGACCAGGGAATTGAAATCGCCTGGCCAAAACTGACTCCCCGCTAGGAATGTCTGGGGAGTGATCTCGTCCGTAGGAATAACCCTCGCGACTTCACTTTCAGGCCCCGGGCGTGTCGCGCTTTCTTCGTTTTCCGCAGTTTCTTCTGTACTGTATCGCTCCTCAATTCCCTCAGCGCGTCGCTTGCAATCCAGCGGGCTGAGTTCGAATCCAGTTGCTGAATCGCTTTCGCGGTCCGGATCGCCGCCCCGTTCAAACGTAGATTCCTTTTGCCTATCTGGCGCAACGCCCAGTTGACGGCTTTCTTGACAAAGTTTCGCTCATCCGCCGAAGCGTCTTTGATGTATCCAAGCCACGTTAGAAACAAAGAGTCGTCAGCCTTCTTGTCGTGAACCGCCAAAACTGCCATGAGTGCAAACCCAGCGCGTCTGACAAATTCTCCCCTGCGCCCGCACCACAAGACGGCCCTTTTGCCGGCGAAGGGGACTTTGGCAAACAGGTGCAGGCAACACCCATCACAGACGGCCCAATTGTCGAAATCAGCAGCCCAACGATCCATCTGCCGGCTCGTCACCTCGGCTGGATTGTCGATGAGGCAGGCCACGAGACGCGCCTCATGTGCGCCAGAAGACCAGAGTTCCTGAGCCAGATGGTGGTCCTTGCCCGCTGTTCGCGCAATGCGTTTCAGCTGCGGCAAGGACACTCCATAGACCTTCTTGGCACGAATGCCGAAGCGGGCCATTCCGGCCACGTTGGCTGGATTCGAAAGTGATTGGAGGTGCTGAAGGATTTCGGCCGCAGTCACGTTTTCAAGCGCTGTCGGTAGGAATCGAGATCAGGTAGCTTCCTTTGGTACGTATTCGACATCAAAGTAGAGGCAATCATGAAATCGGCCGAAGCACGATTGCAGGCAAACGGAATGTTCCAAACCACGGCGATCCGCAACAGTGCTTTCACATCAGGATCGTGCGGATGTGGCGCCAGCGGATCCCAGAAAAACACCAAGAAATCAATCTCTCCTTCGGCGATTCTGGCACCGATTTGCTGATCGCCGCCCAACGGTCCGCTTTCGAACTTCCGCACGGGCAAGCCCAGCTCTGTCTCCACCAAGGCGCCGGTCGTGCCTGTGGCACACAACTCAAAATCGGAAAGAATGTCGTGATGCTGCTCCACCCACTCTACAAGCTCTGCCTTCTTGTTGTCGTGGGCAACGAGAGCGATGCAGCTTCGGGATTTGGTCATTTCGCTACCCGATCTCGATTCTCTTGGTGAGCTGGGAGCGCAGACGTCTCGTCTGCAATTCGTGACCGCAGGTCGCTTCGGGTGAGCGAGACGCCCGCGCTCCCAGCTCAAGAAACCTACGCACTTCCCTTAGCCATTACGGCTGCGAAGCGCTTCTCGATCTCTTCAGGAGAGACATCCTCCTTGTGAGTCGCGATGGTCCACACGTGACCGAACGGATCCTCGAGGTTACCGGCTCGATCTCCATAGAATTCGTCCCTCACTGGCCGCTTCACCGTGGCGCCGGCCCCAACTGCCCGGTTGAAGAGAACATCCACGTCTTCAACGTAGAGCATGATGCTCACGGGCGAGCCCCCCAGGGCCCGCGGACCACGATAACCCATCTCGGGAAACTCGTCGGCCAGCATGATCGGCGAGTCTCCAATCTTGATCTCGGCATGGCCAATCTTACCGTCGGGGCTCGCCAGGCGCATCAGTTCTGTCGCGCCGAAGGCCTTCTTATAGAACTCAATGGCACTGGCGGCATTCTGGAGCACCAGATAGGGTGTTGCGGTGTGATAGCCGTCGGGAATAGGTTTGGCTGACATGGGCGATCTCCTTTCAAGGGGTCGAAGGTCGAAATCACGCAGATTTGAAGGATACGACAATCATTGGGAAGGCGAGGGTCCCGCCGAGCCGAGTTGGCCCTGGATACCCGATCGAACCTCGGTGGGTCCTGCCCTCTCTGTCACTATAACTGAATCAACAGACAAGATGCAGGCTGAAGACGCTGCTTCGATCGATCCTGTGCCTTCGCTGGGAAATTGCTCCTAAGCAGCCTTTTCACAATCGGCACAGCGTCCGGCGCGGAAAAGAAACTCTTTGTAGCACTGCAGAATCTCGACTGACAGCTCTTCAAATCCCGTCAAGAGGCCGTCGTGCAATCGAGACTGAGTCAACCCGCGACGCGGGATTTCGCGCGTTCGCAAGTAAACATCTCGAAGCAAATCCCGAACGAATGCTCTGTCCTGCTCCGAAGGCTGAACAGATTTCTTCAAAGTCGCATCGTGCTGAGCTTCGAAGGGATCGCCAAAGTGTTCTTCCAGGCTACGCCATACCTCGAAAGCCGACTCGGCCATTCCCCACTGAATCAAAGAACGAAGAATTGAGGTTTCAAGGCCGATCCGCTGCTTGAGATGCTCTCTCCAACACGTCGATTCGATAGGCAAGGAGTTCATGAGGCCTCCGTTTTCTGGATTTCACTGCCACGATGTTCCAAAAGTCAAAAACTAGGAAACTGCCTGCGCGGGAGGGCGAGCGTGCTCCCCATTGCCACTTGCCAGATCAGATCAACCAACCTTTCTGTAAACCCCGATCAATTTGCCAATCACCTGAACTTCATCACCGGTCGCTTCGATCGGGTCGTACTTGGGATTTTCTGCCTTCAAGATCACTCGGTTGGCACGGAGATAAAAGCGTTTCAAGGTGGCGTCGCATTGATTCACGCGGGCCACGACGATCTCGCCATTCTCGGCCGTGGGTTGCTGCCGAACCAGCGCCAGGTCTCCCGGCAGGATATGCGCGTCCTCCATGCTGTCGCCCTTCACCCGCAGCAGGAAAACTTTGTCATGCCCGGTCCAGTCTCGAGGCAGAGGGAGCGTGCCTTCAAGATTTTCCTCTGCCAACACCGGCAACCCGGCTTGCACCTGACCGACAATCGGCACTTCGCTGACTCGGTCAGAGGTATGGATCTGGGGCTGCAGCGGCACATTCGCGCGCGACTTGGAAGGCTGATGCTGCAGATATCCCTTGGCACGCAGACTTTCGATGTGCTGCTGAATCGCCTGGGCTGATTTGCTCAAAGCCTCGGCGATCTCCCGCACCGACGGCGCCATTCCCTGCTTGGCGAAGAAGTCTTGAATGAAACCTAAAACCTCTTGTTGTTTTTGCGTCAGGTCCATAGTTTCTCCAGAGTCAAACATGACTCCCCATAGTCAGCTTGCTTTCGCCTGCTTCTTCGGAGATCCCCTGCGGCCGCCGCTCGCCGCAAGGTTACCAGGATGACGGAAGCAATCAACCAAGTGATCATTGACCATGCCCACCGCCTGCATGAACGCATAGCAGATCGTCGGACCAACAAACCGGAATCCCCGCTTCTTCAAATCACGGCTCATGGCCTTCGATTCGGCGGTCTCGGCAGGCACCTGTCTCAGGTTCGCCCATCGATTCACCAGTGGAGCATGGTTTACAAACTGCCAAAGGTAATTGTTGAAGCTGCCAAACTCCTTCTGAACAGCCAAGGACGCTTGAGCGTTTGCAACCGCCGCTTCAACTTTTAACCGATTGCGGATGATCCCAGGATTAGCCAGAAGCCTTTCTTTTTGACGTGTGCCATAGCGCGCTATTTTTGCTGCATCGAAGTTGTCAAAGGCAGCCCGATAGCTCTCGCGACGTTGCAGGATTGTCAACCAGCTCAAGCCAGCCTGTGCCCCCTCCAGAATAAGGAATTCGAAAAGGAGGCGGTCATCCCGGACAGGGACGCCCCACTCGCGGTCGTGGTAATCCTGATAGAGCTCGTTACCCAAACACCACGGACACCGGCTATGCTCAACCAACTTTTTCATAGGGATACTGGGCCAATATAGACGAATGTCAGTATAGACATTTGTCTATATCTGTCAAGAGGAAAGTTTCGAGGATTTTGAAGGGAGTTCCGACGAAGCGTCTGGATTCCGCTTTCGCCGGAATGACGGAGATGTGGGCGAATTGATGAGTCCGCCCTAGGGAGAACTTAAAATGAAAGCGCCGTCGCCACTTCGCTCGCCCGGCTGGCCTCCATCGTTGATGACGGCGTACACGACAAACGGATTCGTTCCCGAGGTAAGCGTGACCTTGGCGTACCCTTGGGTCGTACCCGGAGCATATTGGGCAAGAATCGTACCGATTTGCATCCACGCATCGGCTGCGAGGTTGATACCACCTACTGTGGCCACTTTCGCGCCCGAACCTCCGTCGTAAAGCTCAATGGTGAAGACGTCGGTAGTACGGTCGATCAAGCCCGTGTTCACGATGGCCAGATTCGTCCGGTTTTCGGCATTTTGTTGGAGTCCATACACCCAGGCACTGGTGGTCGATTCGCCGCCGGCCGGTATTGCCGAGTAAAAGAGTCCGAGCTTGCCTCCTCCTCCGGGTGTCGCGGTCCGAGCTGCCACACTGATCCCACTGACGTCGCCTTGCGGCACAGATGCATAGAGTGCACCCGCAAACACAGGTCCGGCCGGACCAATTCCAGGAATCGATGCACTCCGCAGGCCGCCCACAATATTGGGATCGATAAACTGCCGGCCCGGTGGAAGGGTTAGAAAGAACCGGGCCGTCCTGTCCGCTACCTGTACGGCATCTGCGGTGTACTCGAAACCAATCGTCTTCGCTACGCCCGACCAGGTTGTAACAACCACTTCACTGACAAAGGTCCCGCTCTCGACGATGACTGGAAGAGTGAGCCCAGTCTTCCCTACCAAGGAACTTTCAAGGATCGGCGGCACAAACGAGCCGTCGGAATTCGCTTGGTCATTGATAACGCCATACGTGTAGAAGGGCGCGGTGCCACCAACGCGCTCAACACGTACATAGCCATGCTGAATCTGCAAGCCTTGCAACGCGAGAATGCCGGAGAGCTGCCTGAATTCACCCGGTGCCAAAACCTCCACTGGAAAGACCGTGGGAGCACCGGTCTGACCGTTGTAAACGGTCACCTGAAGCGTAATGATGCCTTCGCTGGCTGCTCCAGCATTCTGCAGAGCTAGGTTGGAGCGGTCGGTACTATTCTGCCTCAGCCCGCAAATGTAGGACGGTCCGTTCAGCAAGCCTGAGGAGGAGATTCCCGCATAGGCCAGCCCGGCACGACCTCCGGCAGCAACCGTTGTAGTCCTGGCACTAACGGCTACATCCGAAGCAGACCCAACGCCTGAGAAGCGCACCCACAACGTGCCTCCACGATTGCCCGATGCCGGGATGGGAATTCCGAGCCCCCTGAGATACTCAATGGCATTCGAAAAAATCTGCTGTCGGCCCGCGGTCAGAGTAGTAGTGGCTGTGCCGGTTCCGGATTCAAACGCCGCGGTGTACTCGAACGTGATACTGGCTGTCGTCGAGCCGCGGTTTGTCAACGTCAGCTCCGTTGTAAAGAAAGAATTGTTCAACCCGGCGACGGAGAGCACGATTGGGACAAAGAGTGAGTAGGGTTGGGCAGTTCCTCCTGCGCCTGTCTGGCTAACCGCAAAGGTCTGGTCGGCGATTGTCAGGTTTGCGGAACGCGAGCTGCTGCTTGTGTTGGCAGAAACGGTGTAGTTGACCGTACCGCTTCCTGTACCAGACCCACCCGATGAAATCACCAACCAGGAGGCATTGCTCGCCGCCGTCCAATTGCATCCCGCTCCGGAGGTGACGTTCACGGAGCCCGAGCCACCGGAAGCCGCAAATGACTGCGACTGAGATGAAAGTGAATAGGTGCAGGTTGTGCCTTGGGTAATGATAAGCGCTCCCGTGTCGGCTGCCCGCGTGTTGTTGCCGTCGTTACTTTCGATGACGGCGCCAAGATAGTCCACCATGACACCAAGAAAATAATTTCCTGGCCCAGCGCTGGCAGGCAGCGGAATACTTCCGCCACAGTTGGCCTGAGCGCCAGGGGCAAGTCCGTCGTAACTGCATCCTCGTCCGGTGTCCAGGTCTGCCCAAGTGATCGTACTGTCCGTCGAGAGCAACAGCTCGACTCTAAAGGCCCCCGCCGCGGCTGTACCCTCGTTTCTGAACTGTGCCGTGACGTTGATGGTACCGCCAACAGTAGCCGAAGTGGGCGCTGTCAAAGAAGTCACAACCAAGTCAGGCAGCGAGGAAGGCGGACTGACCAAGCAGGCAGAATAAGTAGAAAGATGGGTGTTGATTTCATCCCTCGAGAAGGGGCAGAAAGTCAGTTGCGTGGAAGCTCCTCCGCTGCTGCCCATGATGGAGTTATCGCAGCCTGTTGCCGGCGGCGTCGCCGTATCGGGATGGGAAGCGCCAAAGTTGTGACCAATTTCATGAGTGGGCGTTCCAACACGGAAGATGCTGCTCGTATCGCGCTGCGAAAGCCCATAGCTCGTTGCCCTATACTTGCAGACCACACTCTGGTAGGCCACACCCACGGCACTGCCATCCAGATCGCGCCCGGTCCACAGATGCACAAGATCAAAGGTGTCGTTGAAAGTCAGGTTGCCGTTCCAGTAGGTCGAGAGCTCGGACAGTAACTGGCTGGAACTGCTTGCAGTAAACGGATCAGAAGAACCCGCCCAGGTGTGCTGATAGGTGACGCGCAATGCGATGGACAACTCGGCCTGATAGATTCCGTCTACCTGGTTCAGGATGCTGAGGATTTCGGTGTTTGCATTGGAAGAGCTGCCCAACGCGGCCACAAATTCGTTGTCGGCTTCCGTGGCGATATCAGCGGTGTAGAGCACCGCTTCCTTGGGATCTCCGGGCTCCACTCTGAGCCTTTGCTGGATCGTTTGGTCGAGCCGGTTTTCCAGACGGCTCAGCAGAGCGGTGCCGCACTGTCGCAGGGCACTGGCCTTGACATCCGAGGCTCGGTAGACGACGAAGTCAGAACCTGTCAGATCAGAGCCAGAGTCGAGGTGTTGGAGCGGTTCGACAAAGTACCACTCATCGTGCAGGATAATGATCCCTTCAAGCGAATCATCGCCGATCGTGAACCTCGCGGTTGCGCCCTCCAGCCCGGAAACCGTTCCTTTGAAAGTCTTCGCCGGCTCGCGCTCAAGCCTCCTCGTAACGCCCTGGTCGTCGACCTCTTCGGCGACAAAATCGGGGCTTCGCACGTCGTTTGGTTCCAGAACCAAGTCGAACGTCCTGTCCAGTCCAGAGATGGAGAACCTGCCGGTGGATCGCACCTGTTGGTTAATCTGCCTGGCGTCCAACGTGAATCGATGATAAGCCCTGAGATACTGATTCACATTCGAAACCGGCCGTTGCGCAGCTGCAATCAAGCGCTCGACACGAACGTCACCTCGCATCCCAAATAGCAGCACCACCAAGGCCCAGACATAGATCCGCTTTCGAGGAATTTCGACCATTGGAGATCCTCTCATGGATAGGAGACCAGGCGCGTAGCCAGGATCCCTACAGTTGTTCGCATTCTAATGTGCATGATCTGGGACTAATTGCCGAACCCAACAGTAACGGTTGTGAAGAATGTTCCGCCGAACAGGGTGGATCACAAGTAGGTTACATCCCTATTTTCCCGACACCTACTTGTCGCTCGCAATGATAAAAGTCAGCAAATCGGCCATCTGTTGAACACCGATTTGCCGGTCTAGGTCGGCGGGCATGGCGGAGAGGTTGGAAGCATACATCCGTTTGATGTCCGAACGGGAAATGACGACCTCCTTCCCTTCTTCCTGGCGAAGCCTGAGCGACGTCGGCGTCTGGCTGCCAATGACGCCTTCGCTCATGCCGCCCGAAACCTGTTCCACAACGTAGGCTTCGTAGTTTTGTGCAATAGACTTGCTCGGCATCAGAATGTCGCCGAGCAACACCGACGCCGGACGATTGCGAACCGTTCCAAGATCCGGCCCGACTTCCGCCCCAATGCCATCCAGCTTGTGACACTTCGCACAAATCTCCTGAAACACTCGCTTGCCCCGAGCGCTATCTCCGTCCAGGCTCAGCGCAGCCTGGTAGCGCTTCATGACAGCGTCCCGCACTCCGGGTTTCTCGTCCAAAATCGCACGTGCTGATTCGCGGATCCTGGGATCGCGGTTCATCAGCAGTCGTCGCTTCTGCGAAAAGTTCAACGTCCAGGCTTGGACTTCCTCTTTCTGCAGCGCTTTGAGAATCTGTGGAAAGCGGGCCGGATCCTGGAGCATGGCCTCTGCGGCTTGAGTGCGAACGGGACCGGTCAGAACTCGCCATTTGGAAATCAGAAATGCGCCCACAGCTTCACCGGGAACCTTGCCTAGCGCATGCGCTGCAGCCATCTGGACTGGGGCCGGTTCCTGAACATCGACCAACCGCTTCATCACATCGAGGTGATCACTAGGACGAACCAGCGTAAGAAAGGAAATCGCATCGGCCCGTTGCTCCCCGTCAATCCTTCGGTCCTCAGCAACCGCCAGGCTCCGCTCCAAAACGCGCTGGTATCCAGCCCCCTCGCCAACGTTGCTCGCTTGCAGCAGATTCAAGGTAGCCCGGCGGATTGGCATCACCGGATTCTCGAACAATCGGAAGAGCAGATCTTGAACACCCTTGAGCGATTCGGAATCTGGTTTCCTTCTGAGAATCCCGTCTGCCAGACCTTCAAGGCTGGCAGCGCGCCACCAGCTTGACCCTGGGAGTGTGTCAGTGTCTGCGGCCTGCAACACTCTTTGCACCTCAGATGGCTTCCGTCTTGCTCCAATCACGGCCCCAACCTTGCGAAAAAACGAGCGACGGGCATCACTTTCGGTCGCCGTGAGCTCAGGCCGCCGCGCCGAGGCCAAGTCGAAATACTCAACAGCCCGATCCGACGAGGCGCTCAAAGCCGCAATCTGCATCCACTCATCTTCCAAGCCGCTTAGCAGCAGTCGATTTTGAACGACTCGTGACGCGGGTGTATCGATGAAACCCAGCGTGGACAGTAACTGCAAACGTACTTTTGCCGAAGGATCGTTTTCCAACTTCAACATAGCGGCAGCCAGCGCAGCCCCATCTTTGAGGTGCAGCTCTGCCAGGCGAATGGCATTCTCCCTAACCCCAGGCTCGGAATCGCTGAAGGCGCTCTCGATAAGAACAGGTTCCAACGCGTTCAATCCCTCCAAGGTCCAGAGGGCATGCAACCGCGCCAACGCAGAGGAGCTTTGACGGAACAAGCTCTTCAAAAGCGCCACAGACGCCTGGCTCTCACGATCTACAAGAAGCCGTTGCGCGGTACGCCTCCACCAGATGTTGGCGCTTTCCAAATGGCGCACCAGCTCTTCGTCGGAGGCCCGGCTGAGTCTTAGATTCGTGGCTAGCGGCAACGGAGCACCCTCGGGGACAATGCGATAGATCCTTCCTCGATCGGATCCGTTGTAGAGATTCTGTGAGTTCTGAACTGAAGTGGAAGTCCATTCAGGGTGTTCAATCACCTCGCGGTAGTAGTCCAACAGGTAGAGTGCTCCGTCTGGACCAACCATGAGGTTCACAGGACGGAACCAGGGATCTGTGGAAGCAAGAAACTCCACGCCATCCCGGGCCCGGCTCGCAACAAAAGTGCTCTCTGAGTCCCTGAGGACGTCACGATGCACCAGGTTATGCACTGGCTCATTCACAAATGAGACCCCGTTATATTGAGGCGGGAAAGCACCGCCCCAATACTGTGCTATGCCGCAGGCAGAGGTAAATTCACCAAACTCGGTGAGCATCTCGACACGAAGATTTCGATTGATGGGATAGACGCGCGCATTGCTGCCATGATCTGAAATATTCTGCATCGCCGTTGGAACCAGCAGATCCGGATTCCGTTTCAGATAACGCGTTGCAATCACCTCGTGGCGAGCGTGGTTGGAGTTATTGAGAGTGAAGTAGTGGCCCCAGGCATCAAAGGCATGTCCGAACTGGGTTTCCCCAGAGCGCGGCTCGACCGAGAAACTGTCGGGGCTGAAACGCACCGCACTGCGTCCGACGTCCACCGGTGCCAGGTCGGGTCGATCGGGGAAGCGCAATGCCTGGCCAGGATCGGAAAACTGGGGAAACAGAATCCCGCGCGAAGGTCCCTCAAAGGCGAGATGAATCCAATTGTCGAGTCCGTAGACGGGGCTGTTAACGGTGTGCTGGGGGTTGCTAAATGGAAAGCCCGTGAGAACAACCTTCTTGATATCGGCTCGGCCGTCGCCGTCGGTGTCCTCGAAATACAGAATCTCTGGCGCGGCGGTCACCAGCACTCCCTTCTTCCAACGCATCACACCCGTTGGCATGACCAAGTTATCGGCAAACACCGTGGTGAGGTCGGGACGGCCGTCGCCGTTGTTGTCGCGGAGCAGCTTCACGCGGCCACTAGACCCTGCGTCCAGCGGATAGCCGTGCATCTCGACCACATAGACCCGACCATCTTCATCAAACTCCATTGCCACGGGATCGCTGATCTGCGGCTCGGAAACAAAGAGCTCGATGCGAAAACCCGGCTCAATCTTAAGGGTCTTCAGAGCAGCCTTCGGGCTGTACGGTGGGCCGGAAGAACGAGAGCAGGAGGTCAGAAACGTAATAGAGAGGAGTGTGAGTAGGTGCAAGAGTCGTTTGAACATAGGGTTGAGAAGCACCTGCGCCAGCCGGAGTGCATTGCTATTGAGCATTGGCCGAGCGCTGTTGCTGAGGCGACGTTGTCGTCGAAGCCCGGAAAAAACAATGTCTTGTGGGTTCGTGCATCATTCCCGCGAAGGCGGGAGTCCCAGAGTGCTACACCTTCAAATATTTCTGTACATTCTTGTCTTTACTCACCCGCCAGATCTTCGAGTCGAGGTAGTAGTGCTGCATCGCGAACCCGGTAATGCAGGCGGCAAAGACCTTCTCTCCGAGTGATAGAGACGCCGGATCTGCCACGCCGGCCATCATCGCCAGAGAGTTCAGTAAGCTCTTGTCCAGCCGCCATCCGGTGAAATGCTTTAGAAAATCGATCCACGGTCCACGGTACAAAATCAGGGTGAAGGCAAGTCCCACGAACGCATAAACCCAGAAGTTCCTAAACAATCCACGCACCCAGCGAAATTCCTTCTCCATTCTGGCTGGATACTTGTTCTGTGCGTAGGAATAGATGATGCAGTGGTATTGGATATTGTGACCGACGGTTACCAGCGGCACCAGGAACACTGCCATGATCGGGTGGCTGTACGCCACGAGGTGCAGCGGCACAATCAGCGCCATGTAGGACAGCTTGCTACCGTTCAGGGCAGAACCATCCAGCCACAACCTGAGTTGAAAGCCCAGGTAGAACAGGATGGCACCGAGGTAAAGTGTCCAGGCTAGCGGGTAAAGAATTGCTGCGAGGCTCCATTCGCCGACAATCGGAACCATCAGACCAATGTCCACGTATCCGGGCGTCTTCAAATAAAACGGGCTGGCAAGAAACATCACCAACGGCATGTAGAGGCTCAGGTTGAAAAACCACCAGTCTACGCAGTCCACGTGAGAACCGTAGTCACCTGCCTTGCGTTTGTACAACGAAAAGAATCCCCAATGCTGACGGACGACGTGGTAGTAGGCCCATAAGCGAAAGAAAACGAAGTAAGCGACGGCGCCAAACGAGAGGACAGCCGCCGGTAGAATCAATCCTAATGGTGCAGTGAGGCTGCCGAGAAGGTACGGCGACAGGATGGCCACTGGTCCAACAAAAAACCAGATAAATGAAACCCAGATCTCGCGCCTACGTACTTTCCATTCGTCAGGATCAAACAATGTTCTCGCCAGCGTCGCCCAAACGTGCGGCGCATCCAGAATGAGTCCCCAGCTCAGCACCACCAGCAGTTGCAGCGTGAGAGCGATGTGAACTTGACCCAGGCGAACCACTGCCAGAGCATCCTTCAACGGGTTCTCAAGCGTGACGATGGCGTAGACGATGATCGCGACGTAGAGCCAGCCCGCCAGCGCAGAGCCGATGTAGAAGACCAGATCTTTTTGTGGACTTAGAATCCAGGGAAAAAGTATTCTCTGCACGGAAATTCGTTCAGCGACAGGCATAGCTTAATCTATATACACGAAGGCTTCAGGAGCAACAAGCCGCTGGCGAATCTTGCTTGCTCTGAGTAAGTCCCGGGGGCAGCCAGCGGTTCCACGCGCTGTCGATTCGTACCGATGCGCTTTGGCGCAAGTAGAAAGGACTCTTCAACATGAAAAGCACACTGACACGCCGCCAGTGGCTACTTCGAATGTTGGCCCTGCCAGCCGGTGCCTGGATGACTCAATTTCTTTCCTTTGCCCAGGCACATCGGGGCAAGGTGCGAATTACGGCTGTCAAGGCAATGCAAGTGAAGAACATTGCCGGCAATTGTCTAATCAAGATTGAGACTGACTCAGGACTGATCGGCTACGGCGAAGCTGGGTCGTCCGGTCCCATGGCGCGCTCGCGCATCAACGACCAACTGAAAAACTTGCTCGTTGGCAAAGATCCCCTGACCATCGAGCCCCACTTCCTGAACATGATTTCGCTGATGCATCCCTACATGGCACACATTCCCACCATCAGCGGAATCGACATTGCTCTTTGGGATCTCGCAGGTAAGATCACCGGCCAACCGGTGAGTGTCCTGCTGGGTGGACCCTTTCGAGACGCTATCCGACTCTATTCGCATGGCCCGGGGAACATACTGCTTGACCCAGCGAAGTGCAAAGACTGGGCTCAACAGATCAAATCCGCTCCGGAAGGCTTTACCTCTTTCAAGATCGGAATCGATCCGCTCCTGGGAGTGCCGGCGGGCCGTTACACAGCCACGATCGACACCGACCAGGTTCGGCGCGTTGGCCGCGGCTTTCAGAACGCCCGTGACGCAGTGGGCGATACCATTGATATTGCCGTCCACTGCCACAACGAGCTTGATACGCTCAGCGCTATCCAAGCGGCGAAAGCGGTCGAGCCGATGAATCCCCTCTTCTACGAAGATCCCCTACCTGTCGTCTTCTCGGAAGGTTGGAGGGCAGTGAAGCGCAGCACGCGCATTCCGTTGCTGGTGGGCGAGAAGCTAGAGTTGGTGCAAGGATTCAAGCCGTTTCTCGATACTCAGACGGCCGATATCATTCATCCCGACCTCGCCTTTGCTGGCGGATTTACGGGAACCCGCAAGATTGCCGACTACGCCATGGTCACGCGGACGCCCGTGGCACTGCACAATGTGGGCAGTCTGGTGCTGTGCCTGGCTTCGGCACACTTCGGGTCGGCAGTCTTTAACTTCTACCGCTCCGAAAGCGCACTGGGTCGGCCCACACGACACGTGGAGCAGATGTCGGCAACCAAACCACCCGAAGTGAAGAATAGCCATCTGACAGTCCCTACCGGCCCTGGCCTTGGATTCGAGCCGAATGAAGATTACTTGAAGTCCCAGCTCGTAGCGGGGGAGCCGTTCTGGTCATGAGCCAAGTTTGAAGCAGCATCAAATCAGTTTCATCTCTATCCCAATCGAGGAAATCGATACCCATGCGAAGACTGAAGCTACTGCTCCTTCTCACATCACTTGCAATTCCTGTCCATGCGCAGCAATACAACCTGTTGATCAAGGGTGGGCACGTAGTTGATCCTAAGAATCAGATCAATGCGGTCATGGATGTTGCCATTGCCAACGGCAAAGTCGCGCAGGTCGCCGCTAACATTCCTGCATCACAGGCCCGCACTGTGGCTGACGCGACGGGAATGTACGTGTCACCCGGACTCATCGACATTCACGCTCACGTCTACCATGGGACGGATTCAAATGCGTATCTGGGAAACGGCATGTCCAGCCTACCGCCGGACGGATTTACCTTTCGCAGCGGCGTGACCACCGTTGTTGATGCAGGTGGCAGCGGCTGGAGAACCTTCCAGCACTTCAAGGAGCAGGTCATCGATCAGTCTCGGACCCGGGTTCTCGCTTTGATCAATATCGTTGGCCAGGGTATGAGGGGCGGCCCCATCGAACAAGATCTGACGGACATGAATTCCTACTTGACGGCCATGCAAATCATCGAAAACAAGGAGCTCATCGTCGGCATCAAGACTGCCCACTACAACGGCCCCGAGTGGCTGCCGGTGGACCGCGCCGTGGAAGCTGGAAAGCTGGCGAACGTTCCAATCATGGTGGACTTTGGATACTTTGTTCCTGAAAGACCATTTCAGGATTTGGTGCTCAAGCACCTGCGCCCTGGCGACATTTATACCCATATGTATCTCGGTCGCGTTCCGATGATCGACCAGAACGGCAAGGTGGAATCCTACCTTTTTGAAGCACGGAAGCGCGGCGTGATCTTTGACGTCGGCCATGGCGCTGGCAGCTTTCTATTTCGCCAGGCGGTGCCAGCAGTCAAACAGGGCTTTGTTCCAGACTCCATCAGCACCGACCTGCACACGGGCAGCATGAATGCTGGCATGAAGGATCAAGTCAATATCATGTCCAAGTTTCTGAATCTGGGTATGAGTGTAGAGGACGTCATTCTGCGCTCCACCTGGAACCCAGCGAAAGAGATCAAGCGCCAGGATCTGGGCCACCTCACGGTGGGCGCCGTGGCAGACGTTGCTGTGCTCAGCCTCCGCAAGGGAACCTTTGGCTTCACCGACGTCGAAGGCGGGAAAATGATGGGGACGCAGAAGCTGGAATGTGAGCTGACCGTTCGCGAAGGGCGAGTGGTATGGGATCTGAACGGTATCTCCAGAACCCCGTGGGAGAAGATGCCAGTGAGCAGGAACCCCGTGCCACCCTTGCCGCGGCCTACTCGGTAGGACATTGAAGATAGAGAATAGAGGATTGAAGACGCTCTTCCAGCCTCTATCCTCGGTCCTCAGATCACCTAGGCTTGGCTGATAGCCTTCCCGGTCTTGGGTGGTTTGTCGACGACCTTCTGCGTAGTTTCATCGAAGAACAAGACGCGGCCCTCGCGGTAAGACTGGACCGCCATGGAAATTGTGGCCTGCGCTCGGTAGCCTGTGTGGGCATCCAGAACGGGCTTTTGCCGAGTCCGCATGCAGCTTAAGAAGTTCATCATGTGGGTTTCGCGCGGCTCACACTCAATCTTGATCTCGATCCCATTCCCATATTTGGATTTGAACTTCTCTTTGGCAATCCGCTGTGGCGTGACGGTGATGTACTCCACCCGCCCTTCGAACTGACCTTGTGGAACAATCATGATCGTTCCTTCGTGCCCGCGAATCAGACCTGGGATGTGGGTGTCGTTCGCCATTGAAGAAGTCAAACAAAGTGTGTGCCCAGCGGCGAAGTCAGCGGTTAGCGTGAACGTATCCGGCACCTCACGTTCATCCTTGAAGATGTAAACTCCACCGTTGCCGCTCACCCGGTAAGGGAACTGTGCCTGCCCCCAACAAATGTTCAGTGGCGCCATCACGTGATAATACAGATCGGTGGCGATGCCACCGGAGTAGTCCCAATACTTGCGGAACCGGAAGAAGCGATCGGCATCGTACGGCCGGTCGGCCGCTGGTCCCAACCAGCTTTTCCAGTCGATGAGATTCTCACCTTTTCCGGTTGGCCCCGCATCAGGATCGATCGTGTAATTCCACTCGCCCTGAGTTGAATTTCGGTGATAGGAACCCTGGCTCATGATGAGTTGCCCTATCATGCCATCCTCAATCGCCTTGCGCGCTTTCCACCACTGATCGCTGGAAGTGGTTTGCGAACCCACTTGCAACACCCGCTTTGTCTTGTCCACGGTTTCAGCGACCTGCCTGGCCTCATCCACCGTGTGCGTCATGGGTTTTTCAAGGTAAACATCCTTCCCCTGATTCATGGCCTCGATGGCCATCTTCGCGTGCCAATGGTCGGGCGTTGCAATGATGACTCCGTCGATGTCCGGCCGGGCCAATATTTGCCGGTAGTCAAGATACGCATCACCTTTGCAGACTTCCTGGGCAGCCTTTTTCCGCTTCTCGTACACGTCCGCGACAGCGAGCACCTGGACTGTAGCCGTGCTGTCTTGAATACCGACGACTTCGCCCAGTAGGCCTCGGCCGCGCCCACCAACGCCGATCACGGCCAGGTTGATGCGGTCATTCGCGCCAAGAATTCGTGCTTGTGCCGAACGGCTTGCCGTGCCCAGTGCGACGGTTGCGCTGGCAGCCGTTTTGACAAAACTGCGGCGGGTCACTTTGGATGTATCTCTCATGCGTCGTCACCCCTTAAGAAGAGCCTCTATCTTGAACAATAACCTGCTGTCATCAATCGACTGGTGGATTGAACTGGAAAAATACCGGAACTTCAACCATCTGTCTACTCGCCACTCGGCAGGAATCATCAGTGGCCCTTCAGCTTGTCTTTGTACTCCTTCCGAAACTTGGCCATCTTCGGCGCGATCACTGCACGGCAATAGGGTGCGGTGCCGTTCAGCTTGAAATACTCTTGGTGATAATCCTCGGCCTTGAAAAACTCCTTCAGAGGCGACAGTTCGGTCACGATTGGATCGGGCCACAGTTTTGCCGCTGTCGTAGCCTGAATCACCTGCTCAGCAACCTTTTTCTGTTCGGGGTTTCCGTAATAAACCACCGATCGATATTGCGTGCCAACATCCGCGCCCTGACGGTTCAGCGTCGTTGGATCGTGCACGTGAAAGAAAATCTCAACGATCTCCTTTAAGGAAATCACCTTCGGATCAAACGTAACCTGCACGACTTCGGCGTGTCCCGTGGTTCCTGTACACACTTGCCGGTAGCTGGGATTGGCAACCTTGCCTCCCGAGTAGCCCGACTCCACGCGGTCAACACCCTTCAGCTCTTCATAAACAGCCTCGACACACCAGAAGCATCCCCCACCCAGAGTAATAACTTCTCTTCCGCTTGTGCCTGTCGCTCCACTATTCGAGTGGCTTAACATGATTGAATCCTTTGCGAGCTGAGAGAGCGTCCAGCTGCCCCCGATTAGACTACTCAAGAACAATCGTCTTCTCACTGATGAACCAACCTCCTCTGTTTTGCAAGATTCCAAGTCCGATGTTGGCCTTTGAAGAATCCTGCTCAATCAGGAACCACACCTGCAAAGCATGTGCCTTGCTTCCGCCCGGACTGCAGATGTCAGGCAACCTCACCCTCATATTTGTTGTGCCACCGAGTCATTTCGGCGACACCCTGCCAAGTTCGTTTTCCTCTTTTCAATTCCCGAGCCTCCAGTTTACTTCTGTTTATTACTTTTCCCTTATGAATTATCCCAATAAGACCGATGAGACTCAGTGGGTTGGTGAACTAACAACTGCGGCCCGCTTTAAGCTATTAAAGCTGTGTGACTTAATGAGGTGAAAACGTGTTTGCCATTATCGGCATTTTAGTCGTTACCGGATGCGTGCTGGGTGGCTATGCCATGGCACACGGCCCCTTTGCCATTCTCTTTCAACCAGCAGAAGTTGTCATTATTGGAGGCGCCGCACTCGGTGGCTTGCTGATTGGAACGCCTTTGCCTGTGCTCAAGATGCTGATGAGCAAGCTGCCGGGGGTATTCACCGGTTCTCCTTACAACAAGCAAGCATACCTTAGCATGCTCTCCATGCTGTACGAGATCTTTGGCAAGGCACGCAAGGAAGGCCTCATCGCACTCGAACAGGAAGTGAACAATCCGGACCAGGGCGAGATTTTCAAGAAGTACCCGCAGTTTTTGAAGAACCACCACGCCGTCGATTTTCTTTGCGACACCTTGAAGCTGATGGTCAATGGCGTCACCGACACGTTCGAGATCGAAAAGGCAATGGATGCGGAGTTGGAGACCCACCATCAGGAGGGCGCAATGCCATCCGGAGTTTTGGCCAAGGTCGGAGACGGGCTTCCAGGACTTGGAATCGTCGCCGCCGTGCTGGGCATCGTCATTACAATGCAATCCATCGACGGTCCGGTTGAAGAGATCGGCCATCACGTCGCAGCTGCCCTTGTTGGGACTTTCCTGGGTATTCTGATGTCCTACGGCTACATTCAGCCCTTGGCCAGCCAGCTGGAACATATGGCTCATGAAGAGAGCAAATTCCTCGAGGCCATCAAGGCGGGTGTCATTTCGTTCACGGGTGGTGCAAATCCGGTTGTCGCAGTCGAGTTCGCGCGCAAGGTGATCTACTCCTTTAACCGCCCGTCGAACGCAGAAATGGAAGAAGCCTGCAAGCAAGCCAAGAATGCCATCGCAGCATGAGCAATAACCGTCCAATCATCATCGTCAAAAAGAAAGGCGGCCACGGAGGACACCACGGGGGTGCCTGGAAGGTGGCCTTTGCCGACTTCATCACGGCTCTGATGGCTCTGTTTCTGGTCTTGTGGCTTGTGGGACAAAGTCAGAAAGTAAAAGAGGCCGTCGCCGGGCATTTTAAAAACCCGCCCGGAATTCTAGATGGCTCGAGATCGGGCCTGTTGCCTGGGAATGAAGGTGTGAACGAAGCGATCCAACCCAAGGAAGACAGCCCGGTAAGCTTTGAAGACGAGATGGCCAAGCTTGAACGCTCGGCGGAACGCTTGCAGCAGGTCTTCGGTGAGACGGACGCCTTCAGGAGTATTCGCAACCAAATCCAGATTCGAATGACGCCCGAAGGCTTGGAGATCCAGCTGACGGAGAAGGCCAAGAAAGTTTTGTTTGAGGTGGGGAGTGCTCACCCGGTGCAGGACACCAAAGAGGTCTTGGTCCAGATCGCCAAGGAAATTGGAAAGATCTCCAATCGAGCCATGATCGCAGGTCACACCGACCGCCGGCCTTACTCGGACGACCGTCACTATTCGAACTGGGAGCTATCGTCAGACCGGGCCAACGGAGCCCGGCGGGTGCTGGTAGAGAACGGGATGAAACCGGAACAGATTGCCCGCGTGGTGGGATTTGCCGATACCCAATTGCTGAATGAAAAAGATCCTTACGCAGATGCCAACCGCCGGATCACCATACTCGTGCTCCCTTTAAACGAGGGACGCAAGTCGTCGGCACCTGTGGGAGGGTCGGCCGAAAAGAAATCATCTCCGATCATCCCCGAGACACAACACGAAAGCGACCCCGAGACGCCCAAGAAGGAAGCTAGTTCAACTCGAAGAGCGTCCTCGCATTAAACTCTCCCGCAGCGCAGACCGCTCTTGATCCTCTCTGCGTCTCTGCGGTTGTTGGGTTTTCGATTTCGGATTCGTTAACCTGCCAATCTTTACTTGGGTGTAAACAGGTAGTGCCCTTCCTTGGTAACCTGAGTCCCCCGAATCCATCGGTCGAACCAATCCAGGTTGCGTTGCATCGCGTCCAGCATCATCTTGGGTTCCTGAATGCCGTGCGGCTGGCGAGGATAGACTACCATCGTTACCGGAACGTTTTGCCGTTTGAGCGCATTGTAGAATTCAAAGCCTTGAGAGATGGGGACTCTCACGTCCGCATCGCCGTGCTGGATGAGCGTCGGCGTGGATACCCCCTTCAAGTTAAACATAGCGGAGTGTGTGCGCCAACGGTCAAAGACGTCCCAGTACTCTCCTCCGAAGTAGTCAGGCACGAAACTCGGAATGTCAGCCGTGCCTGTGAAACTCATCAGGTTCGTGACTCCCGCTCCCACCGAAGCAGCTTTGAAGCGCTTGGTTTGCGTAATCACCCAAGATGTCATGTAGCCGCCGTAACTCCATCCCATCATGCCCAGGCGGTCCGGATCGGCAATGCCTTTGCCAACAAGATGATCCACCCCGGACATGATGTCTCGATAGTCGCCACCGCCCCAGTCTGAGTGATTGGCATGGCGAAAATCGCGGCCATAGCCACTGCTGCCCCGTACGTTACATCGCAAGAGCGCATATCCTCGTGAGGAAAACGCAGCCACCGGGTAAGGCGACGCATTTCCCGTAAACGTTCGCAGAAAGACGCCGGCCGGACCTCCGTGTACGATCACGAGCAGGGGAACACGGCTGCCAGGCTGATAACCTGCCGGATAGGTGAGCAACCCTTCAATGCTCTTGCCATCTGAAGATTTCCACTCGATGCCCTCAGTCTTTCCAAGCGTGACCTTGGGTAAATTCTGCGCCCGGCTCACCTGAACAGCGGCAAACGAGTCCACGGTGCTTACGAATGCTTCGGCGGGCATTTCGACCGCCTGCGAAGTAAAACCCAGGTGGGTTCTCGCAACATTCAGTGCCGGGCTCTCAACCATCAGATCTGCCGGCGTCAAGCCCTGCACGTGCCCTCCCTCAATCGGAACTGCCCAGACTCGTGAAACTGTTCGGTAGGTTTCAGAGACCAGGACTCGCCGACCATCGGCGGACCATCCCAACACGCCGGGTCGCCCATCATAGCTGGAAGCCAGAGCGCGAGGTGTTCCACCGTGGACGGGTACCAGCTGCAACCGGCTGGCGCCCGCCCAAGCCACAGGCACCTCGCTGGCAGCGTAGACAATCCATCCCCCGTCAGGTGAAAACGCAGGAGCCTCTTCTGCTGCCTGAGTGCCAGCCACCAAGCGTGCCTTCCCAGACGTCACTTCGACGAGCGAGATGTCCGCTTGAGTCCAATCATCCGCCTTCGGAGTGGGTGAATGAGAGAAAACAATCGACTGGCTGTTTGGAGACCAGTCGAATTGGACTGGGTTCACACTCAGCTTCTCCGGCGAAAGCTTCCGAGCCGTGCGCTTGCCTGACGGGTCCTTCGCAATCGAAACCAGACACAACCGAACCGGCTTCAGGCCTTCGTCCACGACTCGCCAATCGCGCTTCTCCTTTATCGCTTTCTCTTCATCCTCCGTTGAAGGCTCGGGCATGCAGAAGGCGATCTGAGACCCGTCGGGAGACCACCGTAGTGCAGAAATGTTGCTCTTCTCATGGGTGAGTTGTTCCGCTTCACCCCCTGCGATTCGAATGCGCCAGAGGTTGGTCTTCGTTTCCGGTTTGCCGCCGCGCGCCGAAAGAAATGCAATCCATTGTCCATCGGCCGACCATTCTGGAAACGTGGCACTCTTTTCACCTTGGGTTAGTTGTACCACTCCGCTTCCATCTGGCGCCGCGACGTAGATGTGCGACACCCACTCACTTTTTTCCGGTTCCATCACCGCCTGTGCCACGACAAATGCCACACGCTTGCCATCAGGTGAGACTCTTACGTGCGACACACGCTTAACTTGCATTGCCAGTTCCGGAGTCCAGCCCACAGCTTGCGCCCAGGCCGGATGCGAAAGGAAACAAGCACAGCCCAACACCCTCACCAGAGACCTCGACAAGATCTTCATGCTCCCTCCTTCTGAGAATCGTTGAATCCCGAATAGTCCGATTTGAAAGCTTGTTGACAACCTTAGGGCTTGCAGTTCGTCCCGGAAATGTTCAGTTTATAGCTCGTAGCCTGCTCAACTCAGCAGTAGTGTCAGGCAGTATAATCCAGAGTTTGCCCTCAAACCCCCAAATCGAGGAAATGAATCGCATGAAAATTCTGGTTACAGGAGGCGCAGGTTACATCGGCAGCGTGGTGACTGCTGAACTCTTGAACGCAGGACACGAAGTGATCGTCTTCGACAACCTGAGCCGGGGGCATCGTAGCGCGCTGCCGGCGGCAGCGACGCTAGTAGTTGGGGATGTGGCTGATCGCAAGTCGCTTAACCTGCTGTTCAAGTCCCACACGATTGACGCTGTCATGCATTTCGCCGCTCTCATCGAAGTGGCTGAATCGATGAAGGGCCCTGAACTCTACTACCGAAACAACAGTGTGGGGACCCTAACACTTCTGGAAGCCACGCTGAGCACAGGTGTCAAGAAGTTTGTGTTTTCTTCCACAGCTGCGCTATACGGCAACCCAAAACGGACGCCTATTCAAGAAGAAGATACACTCGCTCCCGCCAACCCGTACGGTGATTCGAAGTTTCTGGTAGAACGGATGCTGAGTTGGATGCATGAGATACACGGCTTGCATTATGCCAGCCTGCGCTATTTCAACGCGTCCGGTGCGGCTCGCCCTGACCTGGGCGAAGACCATTCGCCTGAGTCCCACCTCATTCCCCTGATTCTGAAGGTGGCACTCGGTCAGCGGCGCAGCATTTCCATCTTCGGAACAGACTACCCGACACCGGACGGTTGCTGCGTTCGAGACTACATCCACGTTCTGGACTTGGCGTCAGCTCACCTGCTGGCGCTCGAAGCACTCTCCCAACACGGTCGCTTGATCTACAACCTCGGCACCGGTAAAGGTTTCAGTGTGCGGGAGGTTATTGATGTAGCACGGCGTGTTACGGGGCATCCCATCCCCGCAGTGGAATGTCCTCGCCGTCCCGGCGATCCCTCGACACTCGTCGCCAGCGCAGAAAAGATTCAGAAGGAACTCGGTTGGAAACCAATCCACTCAGAGTTGGACCGTATTGTTTCAAGTGCCTGGGAATGGCACCGACGTCAC
>Ga0187892_10001398_pt1 | contig 55210 bp, 41 predicted proteins | sample MA1701073metaG_FD_139345 | JGI IMG/M metagenome (GOLD analysis project Ga0187892, IMG submission 139345) | Bio-ooze microbial communities from a basaltic lava cave in the Kipuka Kanohina Cave System on the Island of Hawaii, USA - MA170107-3 metaG ...
ATAAATGAAACGGCCATCACAAATCATGCACGGTTACCGAAATGGGGGCCGTCTGAGCGTGGGTGCTAAAAACTGAAGTGGGTGAATTTCCGGGCGTCAATGTACGGTTGCCGCAAGGACACGTCTCTCCGACTTTCGCGCGCGCTTCCTGAGGCGAGGGCGGCAGAGTAGCCGGCCTCTCTGGCGCGCTGTAAAATTCGATCAAGGCTTTGAGCGTCTGGACCAATTCAGCCAACGCGCGATCCGGCAGGAGATCAATCACCGCGTGCGAAAAGCAACGATACTGTAAATTCGGCAGATTGTGCGCCGCCTCCGACGCGCTCAAATGAGCAAGTCGCGAACATTGATGGACGAAGAGGCCGCCGGGTACTTCTTGTTGCCAACTCAGCAAGAGACGCGGATTTTCCTCCGTGGTCGTGGTGATTGACGTTATATTAAATGGGACGGGGTTCCATTGACTGGTGGAGTCGCTCAGTGATGCACCAGCGGAAGAGACGACGGGATGTTTGATTGAAAGAGTCAAGCTTTTGGATGGCATTGCACACCTCCGTGTTTTCGCTAATCGAAAAATCACTGTCAATAAGATAGCAGATTTCCCCTTCCTGATGCTGGACAAAACCGTGCTGCATTAGCGCCTCTCCGGCGCCATCCGATAAACGAAGCTGAATTTGCTTGGCGATGCCGGTAATGCAGTCAGCCACTTCGTCCGAGGCGAGTTCCCCGGCAATATGAGGCTGCAACAGTTCCGCCCAAGGGACCTCACTCAATCCCAGTTGTGAGCGCCGGATGACGTCGCGATAGCGCAGCCCGATGCGCGAGAAGAACGCGGGGGAATAAATTTCCGTGAATGCTTGCAAAGGGGCTTGTAGATGAGCCTTGAAATCTTCCCAACGTGTGTACTTCACCGTGCTTAGAGCGAGGAAATCTCTGTTTAAAACCACTTTCCATTGCTCATTTACTGAGATGAAATCGTATGACGTTTTCCCTGCGCGTAGCGTTGGGGGAATCGCGCCTTTGGAAAGTTGCGCCACTTCCGGTGGTAAATCCACCCGCAACTCCGTGAGCTGGTTTTCCGCGAAATGGGGGTATGCGTCGCGAATTCTTTCCTGAAAATTCGTTGGCAACTCAGAGTCTATCCGCAGGATGGATGGGAATCGAAGCTGACAGAGCACTTCCATCAGCGGATTCCTGGTGTAGATCACGCGTAGCGAATCGGGAAATGGCATAGCATCTCAACGAGCAGAGAGTCGTTGCACTTCTTGGTCTCTGCAAGAATGGACTATCAATTCGTCGTAACTTCTTATGTGGGGCGAGAACCCGTGGTTTCAACTCAGGCGCATCATCACATAGCCGTACGCTTATCTCAAGCCGGTGTTTAGGGACAACTATTCCAGTGCGGTTGCGGCGGGCAACCTTCATCGCCCACCGCAACCATCAATCAGGCGCGACCTATCGCTGCCCGCTCGCAGGCTTCACCCACACCGCCGGCACATTCTGATCCCGTACCAGTTTGTTGAACGCCGGCACATCCGTTGCCATCACCTGTTCCAACTTCCCAAGCTGCGCGTTGATGCGGCTGACGATGTCTTCGTAAACGGCGACTTGCTGGTCGGTCGGCTGCGCGTCGGCGCCGGCGATCGAACCGGCCAGCGCCGCCAATTTGTTGTTCAACCTGATCGGGTAATTGAGCGGGTCCTGGTTGCTCTGGTTTTTGGTTTGATACAACTCTTCTTCGATGGCCGTCAGCTTCGCGCTCAAATCCTTGGCGGCGTCCACGATGGGTTTGGCGTTCGGCTGATCTTTGACGCGCGCGGCGTAATCGTTCGCCTGTTTGCGCACGTCGCGGAGGCTGATGATGGCTTCGCTGGTCTCCGAGAATTTGTCGCGAATCTTCGTCAGCACGTCAAACTGCTTCTGGAACTCTTCCTGGGTGGTCGGCACGCGCGGGTCTTTTTTGACTTCAAACGTTTCAGTCAACGTCTTGCCGTCAACCGTCAGCTTGACCTGATAGTTGCCAGGCACGGCGCGCGGCCCCGACGTATTGCCCGCCCACAGAATCATTCCAGGAAAAGTCGTCGCGTCGGGATAGCGCAAGTCCCACGAGAACCGGTTCAAGCCTTTTTCCGCCGGTACGCGCGCCGGGGCGCTGCGGAATCGTCCACCGCCTTCTTCACCGCCGCCGCCAGCGGGAGTCGCGCCTGCCTCCGGCGCTCGGCTGGAAAACTTCTTCACCGATTTGCCCGAAGCCTCCAGGATTTCTATCTGGACATCGCCTTTCGGTTTGTCTTTCAAGTGATACCAGACCGAAACGCCGGCGGGCGGGTTTTCGCCGATGGCCGCGCCGGACGGAATACGGAATCCGCCACCGGGCATGCGATACGACTCTTCAGGTTTGAAGAGATGCGTGTCGGCTTGCGCGATCTCGCTCTTCCACTGGTGCAAGACCGGCAGGTCGTCAATGATCCAGAAACTGCGACCCTGCGTGGCGACGACGAGGTCTTTGTCGCGTTTGTGAACGGCGATGTCGGTGATCGGCGTGACCGGCAGGTTCAGTTGCAATGACTGCCAGCTCTCGCCGTCGTTGAACGACACGTAGGCGCCAGTCTCGGTTCCGGCGTAAAGCAAGCCGCGCCGGTTCGGGTCTTCGCGGATGACGCGCGTGAAGGCGTTGTCGGGAATGCCCGCCGTGATCTTCTTCCACGTCTTGCCATAATCGCTGGTCTTGTACAGGTACGGGCGGAAATCGTCAGCTTTGTAAAGCGTCGCGGCGAAGTAGGCCGTGGCGGCGTCGTGCGGCGAAGCTTCGATGGAGTTGATCTGAATCCATTCTGGCAGCCCCGGAATGTTCTTTGTCACGTTCTCCCAGTTCGGCTTGGCCGCGTGGCCATCGCGCGTGACGTGAACCAGGCCATCGTCACTACCCGCCCAGATGACGCCTTTCGTGACGGGCGATTCCGAGAGCGCGAAGATCGTGCAGTAATACTCGACCGAGGTGTTGTCTTTGGTGATCGGGCCGCCCGACGGGCCCATCTTCGATTTGTCGTTGCGGGTCAGATCGGGGCTGATGGCCGACCACGTCTGGCCCTCGTTCGTGGTTTTGAAGAGCAGGTTGCCCGCCGTGTAGAGCACGTTCGGATCGTGCGGTGAAAACAGGATCGGGAAGTTCCATTGGAAGCGGTACTTCATGCCTTCCGCGCCCCAGCCCATCGGGTTGTCGGGCCAGACGTTGATGTCGCGCGATTGGCCGGTGCGATGATCCTGGCGTTCGAGCAAACCGCCGTAATTGCCGCCGAAGACGATGTTGGAATCTTTCGGCGAAGGTTGCACCCAGCCGGATTCGCTGCCGGCGGTCTCTTCCCAATCGCGGACGGTGATGCCGGAGCCAGTGGTACGCGAAGCGATGCGCACAGTCGAATTGTCCTGCTGCGCGCCGTAAACACGATAGGGGAAATCGTTATCGAGCGCGACGCGATAGAACTGCGCCGTCGCCTGATCCTGCTCCGACCAGTTGCGCCCGCCGTTGAACGTGACGTTCGCGCCGCCGTCGTTCGCGTTGATCATCCGGTTCGGGTCGTCCGGCGCGATCCAGAGATCGTGGTTGTCGCCGTGCGTCGGTTGGAGTGTTGTGTACGTCCGCCCGCCGTCAACCGATTTGTAGAAGCCGGTGTTCAAGACGTACATCGTGTCCGCGGCTTTCGGGTCGGCGTAAATATGCGTGTAATACCAGGCGCGCTGGCGCAGGTTGCGGTTTTCGTTGACCTTCGCCCACGTTCTGCCGCCATTGTCTGAACGGAAGACTCCGCCATCTTCGGCTTCGATTATGGCGTAAATGCGTTCAGGATTCGCCGGAGAAACCGCCACGCCAATTCTGCCCAACGTGCCTTTTGGCAAGCCAGGATTGCGCGAAATATCCGTCCAGGTGTCGCCGCCATCGGTCGTCTTCCACAAACCGCTGTCCGGCCCGCCGCTCTCCAAACTGTATGGCGTGCGTTTGACTTCCCAGACGCTGGCGTAAAGCACGCTGGGATTTGACGGATCCATGCTCAGATCCACCGCGCCCGCTTTGTTCGATTTGAACAGCACGCGCTCCCAGTTCCTGCCGCCGTCTTTCGAGCGGAAGACGCCGCGCTGATCGTTCGCGCCCGCCGCGTGGCCGAGCGCCGCGACGTAGACCAGATCAGGATTTTTCGGATGAACGTGAATGCGCCCGATGATGCGCGAGTCTTCAAGTCCGGTTCGCTTCCACGTCTTGCCCGCGTCCGTTGATTTGTACATGCCGTCGCCGTGCGAGAAATTGCCGCGAATGCACGATTCGCCCATCCCGACATAAACGACGTTCGGATCGGACTGGCTGACTGCAATCGCGCCGACCGTGCCCGTGCCGAAAGGCTGGCCGTCGCTGATCGGCTCCCAATTCACGCCGCCGTCAGTCGTCTTCCAAACGCCGCCTCCAGTGCCGCCGAAGTAATAGACCATCGGCTGGCTGGCGACGCCCGCGACAGCCACTGAACGCCCGCCGCGATGCGGGCCGATGTTGCGCCAGCGCAATCCGCCGAGCGGATTGCCGGAGGCCGCGCTGGTTGTTTGTTGCGCCTGAGTTGACATCAAGTTTGCGTCAGCGGCGAGGCCGATGGCGATGAGCATCACGACGACCGCGTAGCGATAAAAGGTGTTGAGGTTGATCTTCATAAGACGCTCCCTGGGTTGGTTGAAGCTGGCGGACTCGGAAAAACACACGCGCCCGATTTTCGCAGCGTTCCTGTTTCGATTGGTTTGATGTTTGAACGAAAGAGAGTAGTGATACGACGGGTGTAAGCTTAATGAGCAGGCTGAAAAACTGCAATGGGCGGCGTTGGACGTGAAGGCGGTTAGACAGTCTTTTCGACTGATGCCGGCGCGCACCGCATACCAGGGGTTCTATCGCGGGATATTGAAAGACGGGATGCGTCCGGCGGCAGCGTTACGCGCGGCGCAGCTTGAGATGATGAAGCAGAAACGCTGGGCTGCGCCTTACTTCTGGGCGGCCTTCACGATGCAGGGTGAGTTACGTCACCCGTCAAGCCGATGACGATCTGTACGATGGACTAACGCAGGGGCAATCGCGCGTCCAGGCCGCGGGCGCCAACAGTTTCGCGGCTGGTTGGGACTTCTATCACGGAACAACCGGCAAGGGGTACGTTGGTGTTCCAGGGCCATCAGTCGGCCTCGCGCCCGGGGAGTTGATCTTATTCGGCGCCAGCGGCACGCCAACCTCCATTTGGGGCGGAGGCGTGATGGGCATCACCGTCGCCACTAATGGTCACGTCGGCATCAGCACAACCGCTCCGCAAGCCAGCCTGGATGTCAGGGGCAATGTCAAGCTGGGCAACAGTGGTGAACTATTCGCGACTGGTGGCGAAGAGAATCTGCGCATCGTGCGCGGCGTGATTGACCAAGACGGGGATATCATCGTCGGCTCTGGCTTTCGGGTCTTCAGATTCAACGGCGCGTACAGGATCGTGTTTAACACACCCTTCTCAGCCGCTCCCGCTGTAACCGCAACGGCCCATGACACTGCCGGAGGTGGCACTGTGGCTATGACCAGAGGAGTGCTCGGCAATTTTGCCGACATCGTCTTGTGTGGTGAAAGTAATAGCGCTGTGTGCTCGCCGCGCAATGGCACTTTCCATTTCATCGCCATCGGCCCGCGCTGAAGCGAAAGCCGTCCAACGTAGCCAACCGTTTTTCAACACAAAGGGTCAGCGGTGGACATCGGCAAAAAGACGAACCTGACGATTGCAGGCGCCGCCGACGGTAAGAGCGTCCTCAAGCTCGACCCCAATCCACCGCGCCGCAGCGACGGCCACCACAGGTACTGCGGCGACACACACGTGCTCTCGATCCGGAAATCGTCGCACATCACGCTGCGCGACTTCACCATTGACGGTTCGGACGGCGAACTGCCCGAGGATACGAACCAGTGCCCGCCTAGCAACGGCCTCGGTGGCAGGATCGACGAGCACATGCACGGCGTTCAGGTGGAGAATTCGACGGACGTCAGTATCGACCGGATGAAGATCATCAAGGCGCACGGCGACGGCTTGAACCTGATCGCGGATCGGACACCGGCGAACACAAATATCTTGTTCACGGAACGCGTCTCGGTGACGAACACTCACTTCCTGGCCAACGACCGCTCCGGCATAGCCTTTCAGCGCAACGTCGGACACGTCCAGATCAGAGGGAACTACTTTCGTAACAGCGGAAGCGATCAGGATCTGGACATGGAACCAACGGGGGGGACAGAAAATCGCGGCCCGTACGAGATTGACATAGATAACAACCTGTTCGAGCGCGTCCGACCGGGCCTCACGGTCACTCTGGGGGCCAGTAAGACGCAGCCGTCGGAGGGGCTGCGCTTCACCTATAACACCATTCGCTCGGCCTCGCCGGCAATAGCGGAAGGCGGCTGTATCCTTGTTTATAAGGCGAATAATATTGTAATTGCGAACAATACGGTCATCGGCGGCGGGCGTTGCGCCACCCTGGCGGCTCAGAGAGTCACCGGCTTGCAGGTGATAAATAACCGCCTTGAAGGTTACGCCAACGTGGCAGACGAGGATACGGGCGAGTTTCGCCCCAAGCCGGTGATTGACGTTTCAGAAGACATCGCGAATCGAAAAGCTCCCGATCAGGACTGTGGGCGCCCGCCCAAAGATCCCTGCCCATATATCATCCACTATCCGGAGCAGATCACGATTGCGGGAAATAGAATCACCCAGCGCGTTCAAAATTCGCCGGGGATCAATCTGAGCAATGTTGACGAACTCACGCTCGCCAACAACATAATTTTGCATACGCACGGCATCGCGCCCGCCGGTCCGTTCAACCCTGACAACGCTGCCGCCCGCCAGCCCACCAGCATTAACCTTTCCTTCGGGGTTTTTCTCGGCGATTACGGTTACTTCGAGAATGAAAGAACGCGGGTCAAGGGGTGGTTAATCACCGGGAATGCCCTGAGCCAGTTCGCCGACGGCATCAGGATCCGTCAGCTCAAGGAGTCTGTGAACGTGAACAGCGCGGTAGTACACAGCAATAAGTTCAATACCGCTACCCGAACATCGCGTCGCCAGGCTTAGGCTCCGAACGTCACAGCCGCCACGATATGCGTTGACGCGCGAGCCGAACTCATCACAGAGTAAGACCAGAGCGAGTGGCGATGATCCAACTCTTCCATCAGAGAAGCGGCGGCAGAGGGCGGAAAATTGTTTCTGCCCTTTTTTATTCGGGCAGAGAGCGATTTAGAATGCGCGTCTATTGTAAAATTACGCCCGCAGCTTTCCGAATCTGAACATTATGCAAACGCCGCCGCCCAACGAAATCACCCCATTGCTGTTGCGCTGGAGCCAGGGCGACCAGTCCGCGCTCACCCTATTGCTGCCCGTCGTCTACGAGGAGCTACGCAAGCTGGCGCAAAGCTACCTGCGCCGCGAACGCCCCGATCACACGCTGCAACCGACCGCGCTCATCAACGAAGCTTACCTGCGGCTGGTCAAACAGGATTTTCCCGAATGGCAGAGCCGCAGCCATTTTTTCGGCGTCGCCGCCCGGTTGATGCGCCAGATTCTGGTCGAACACGCGCGCACCCACGCGGCGGACAAACGCGGTGGCGGCGTGACGGAGTTATCACTCGATGAGGCTTGGTTGTATTCCAATGAAAAGGCGGCGGAATTGGTGGCGCTCGACGATGCCTTGAGCGCGCTGGCGAAATTCGACGAGCGCAAGGCGCGCATCATCGAGTTGCGTTACTTTGGCGGCATGAGTTTGGAAGAGACTGCCGCAGCGCTCAATCTTTCGATCGCCACCATCACCCACGAAACGCGGCTGGCGCGGGCTTGGCTGCACCGAGAGATGAGCCGGACTTGAAGCCCTCCCTCCCTCACGGTCGGGCTACCGACACGAATTATGAATCCCGAACGCTGGCGCCGCATTGATGAGCTTTTCCGTACCGTCGCGGATCGTCCACCGGCCGAACGCGAAGCCCAGTTGACGCGCATTTGCGGCGACGATGAAGAGTTGCGCCGCGAAGTGCTCGAACTGCTCGCCCACGAGCCGCCCGATTCTTTTCTGCGCGATCCGATCAAACATGCGGCGCTCGCCGTCACCAACGAACCGGCGGATGAACTGTTAGGCCAACGCATCGGCCCGTACCGGCTGACCCGTTTGATCGGGCGCGGCGGGATGGGCGCGGTTTACGAAGCCGTGCGCGACGACGAGCAATTCCAGCAACAGGTCGCGCTCAAACTCATCAAGCGCGGGATGGATTCGGATTTCGTGCGCGAACGTTTCGTGCGGGAGCGGCAGATTCTGGCATCGCTCGATCATCCGTACATCGCGCGTTTGCCGGATGGAGGCGCGACGGCGGACGGGCTGCCTTATTTCGTGATGGAGTTTGTCGCGGGCGAGCCGATCACCGAGTATTGCCGCCAGCGCGAGCTTTCGCTGGCGGCGAAGTTGAAGCTTTTCCGCGACGTTTGCTCCGCCCTGCAACACGCTCACCAGAAACTGGCCGTTCACCGCGACCTCAAGCCGAGCAACATCCTGGTCACGACGGATGGCGCGCCGAAGCTGCTCGACTTCGGCATCGCCAAACTGCTTGCGCCCGACCCGAGCGAAGCCGTCACGCGCACCGAAACGGCCATTCGTCTGATGACACCCGATTACGCCAGCCCGGAACAGGTGCGCGGCGGCGCGATCACCACGGCGACGGATGTTTACTCGCTCGGCGTGGTGCTTTACGAACTACTGACCGGACGGCGGCCCTATCAGTTCGAGACTTACGCGCCATTGGAAGTCGAACGCACAATTTGTGAGACCGAGGCCCCGCGTCCCAGCGACGTGGTGAAAGGGATGAGGGATGAGGGCGGAGGGATGAAGGCCAAAGCCAGGAGTCTCTTTTCATCCCTCATCCCTCATCCTTCATCCCTCTTGCGCGGCGACCTGGACAACATCGTGCTGATGGCGTTGCGCAAAGAACCGGCGCGGCGTTACCAATCGGTCGAACAGTTTTCCGAAGACCTTCGCCGTCATTTGACAGGTTTGCCCGTCACGGCGCGACCTGACACTTTTGGTTACCGCGCGAGCAAATTCGCGCGGCGCCATCGTGTCGCCGTGGTAGCCGCCGCGCTGGTGTTGCTCAGTTTGCTTGGCGGCATCCTGGCCACGACGCTCGCCGCGCGTTCGGCGCGCGCCGAACGCGCCCGCGCCGAACGCCGCTTTGCCCAGGTGCGCAAACTGTCCAACACCTTCCTGTTCGATTTTTACGACGAGATTATGGCGCTTCCCGGCTCTACCAAAGCGCGCGAAATGGCAGTCAAAACGGCGCTGGAATATCTGGACTCGCTGGCGCAGGAAGCCGGAGGCGATCCGGCGCTGCAGTTGGAATTGGCGCAGGCTTATTTGCGAGTGGGCGATGTGCAGGGCGACCTGCGGGCGGCCAATTTGGGACAAATCAAAGCCTCGACCGCGAGCTATCGAAAGGGGCTGGCGCTGGCCGAGAAGTTGGAAGCGGGCAACCCTGACAACACGGCGCTGTTCAAGACGCTGACCGATCTGCACATCAACCTGGGGGTTCAGCAGTCACTCAACGGCGATGCGGCTGGCGGTATTGCGGAACTGCGCCAGGCGCTCGGCGCGGCTGAAAGAATCAACGCGCGCAACCCCCACAAGCTGGAACATCTGGTTATGCTGGACAGAAGCTACGAGGCATTGGGCGACGCCCAGCTTCGGACCAGAGATGTGGCGGCCGCGCTCGACAGCTTTCGCCGGTCTTTGCAATTGTCTGAACGCCGGGCGGCTGAATTCCCCAGCGATTCCGCGCAGCACAGTCTGGCGCTGACTTTGTCGCGTCTGGGCGATGCGCTGGTTGAGCAAGGCGACCTGACGGCGGCGGTCGAGAGTTATCGCCGCGCGCTGCCGATCCGCGAGACGCTCAATCGCAAACAGCCGGACAACGCCGTCTATCGCCGCGAATTGAGGGTCTTCTATTCCTGGCTGGCCAATTATCTGGGCAACCCGTATTTCCTCAATCTTGGCGAGGGCGGCGAGGCCTTGCAGTACTACCTCCGGGCCGTGAAGATTGCCGAAGAACTGGCGCAGGCGGACGCCAAAAATTCAGCCGCCCAATTCGATCTGGTCGTCGCTTACGAAAGGATGGGCGACATCCTTTCCGAGACGGAGCCGAAACGCGGCGCGGACTTTTATCGCCAAGCTCTGTCATTGAGCGAGCATCTGCTGGCGGCTTCTCCGAACCAATACCGGTTCCTGCGCCGCCACGCTGTTTTTCAGAGCAAGCTGGGCGCGGCTCTGCGTGGTTTGGGCGACTACAAAGCCGCGTTCGCTCATCTGCGCCAGGCATTGGAAGAACTGCAAAAGCTATTGGCCGAAAAGCCCTCGAACGCCGAACTCCAATCCGATCTTCACGCGACTCTCATCAGCCTGGCCGATGCATTGATCGAAACCGGCGAGCGCGCCGAAGCTTTGGAGCGCGACGCTCAAGCGCTGGCGCTGGCCGAAAAGATGGTGGCCGCCAACCGAGCCGATTTGTATGCGCAATGGCGGCTGGCCAGTTCTTACTCCAGCTTCGGGCGGCATTACGCCTCGCTGGCATCCAAGCAGAAGTCGCGCGCCGCCGAACGCATTGCCAATTGGCGTCAAGCGCGCGATTGGCATCGGAAGGCGCTCGGAGTGTGGGACGATTGGAGCCAGCGCGCCGTTTCGAGCAGCTTCAACCTCACGCGCCGCGAACAAGCCGCGCGCGCCCTCGCCGCCTGCGATGCCGCGTTGGCGAAACTGAGTGGCGCGCCATTCCGCAAGTAAGCCGCCGCTCAAGCCTAACCCTTCAGCCATACCGGCCTTTTCATCCGCTATCCTCCGCGCCAAAAAAATATTTCCACGACTAGCAATTCCTTTTCTTTTTTTCGCATGGGTTGGCGAGCCGCGAAAGGCTCATCCATCGGCGCGGTGGCAGAGGGCCTTACACGGCGGAATATTACTTCTACTGCGCGAAGAACTGAAACGATCTAACCAATTTGGAGGAGAAGAAGAACAAATGAAAACCATAAAACATTTGATCGCAATCTTGCTTTGCATCTCGCTTTGCGTGTCCCTGACACAGGCGCAGCCTGCGCCGGACAAGCAGCAGGAAGCTCAAACAACTAAACCCATCACACAGGACGTGCTGATCATCATTCAGCAGGAACAGGTGCGCTTCACGGCCCAGAAGCCTATCGCCGAGATGCAACTGCAAATCCACGATCAGGCTGGGCAACTCGTTTATGACAGCGGCGCCGTGACTGGACCGGAACTGACCTGGGTCTTGCGGCAGGCCGACGGCGAGGCGGTCAAGAGCGGTCTTTACGCTTACACACTCTTGGTCAAAGAGGCGGGCGCGGAAATGGCGCGGGTGCGCCGGGGCCATTTCATCGTGGATCGGGCGAAGGAACGCGATGGCCAGACGGATCGGCTCTGGATCACCAGCCAGAGTGACAGCGGCGTGGGCACGGAACTGACGGTTGCCAGAAACGAGGGCGGCACGATTGCTGGAACAAACATGCCGGGCGAGCGGAAGAGCGGGCGGACAGACGATGGAGCTACGCGCGATGGCGAAGGTGAGTCGAAGAGCGAAAGCCGCGCGGCGGTAACAGCGCTTGTCTCTGGAACGGCAGGGCGGATCGCCAAATTTACTTCGGGAAGTGACCTGGGCAATTCGGTGATGAGCGAAGTGAGCAGCAACATCGGGATCGGAACGACGAACCCGATCTCGAAACTGCATGTTGTCTCAAGCGCAAATGTGCCGCCTCGGTTGGAATCTCCCGGGGGAGCAAGTTACGCCGCCGGATGGGATTTCTATCACGGCACGACAGGGAAAGGTTATGTCGGAGCGCCAGGGACAGGAACCGCTCTAGCGCCAGGGGAGTTGATCTTATACGGCGCCTTCGGCACGCCAGCCTCGATTTGGGGTGGAGGCGTGCGGGGCGTCACCGTCGCCACTACCGGGAACGTCGGCATCGGCACAGCATTTCCGGTAGTCAAACTTGATGTCACCGGAACGACCAGAACGAGCGTGCTTCAAATTACTGGCGGCGCGGACTTCGCCGAGAACTTTGAAGTCAGTTCTGAGCAGACGGACGACGACGCAATGACGGCGCAAGTCGAAGCCGGCCTGGTCGTTTCGATTGATCCGGCCAGCCCCGGCAAGCTTCAACTCAGCGCACAGGCTTATGACCGGCGTGTCGCAGGCATTATCAGCGGCGCAGGCGGCGTCAAGCCAGGGATGGTGATGAGCCAGGAAGGCACGCTGGCCGACGGCCAGCACCCGGTGGCGTTGAGCGGTCGCGTCTATGTTTGGGTGGACGCTGCGCAAGGCGCGATTGCGCCCGGCGATCTGCTGACCACTTCGAGCACGCCCGGCCACGCGATGAAGGCGGCGGACGCGGCGCGGGCGCAAGGCGCGATCATCGGCAAGGCGATGACCGGCCTGAAAGCGGGCAAAGGGCTGGTGCTCGTGCTCGTCACGCTTCAGTAAGCAACCCGAAATCAGAGACAAAGGAGATCATCATGATTCATTCACTAACAACCTTTTTACTCGCGACCATCCTGGCGCTGGCCTTCGTGCCAGCGCCCCAAACTCAGAAAAAGCCGCCGCCGCAGGCCAAGAAAACCGAGTGCGGAACAGTTGTCTCGCCGGAGCAAATCCGGGCTGAACTGGCCCGCCGTAGCAACGCCAAGTCCAACGCCAAGGCCAGGGCCGCGCTAATTCCCGATCAGGAAGGCGCGCTCTATCTGCCGCTGACGATCCACATGGTGCGTGACAACCAGGGCACTGGCGGTCTCTCGTCCGCACAACTGGAGGCCGTGATGCAGACCCTGAACCGGATGTGGAGGCCGATGAACATTCAGTTTTTTATCTACGGAGAGGTTGATTTCAGCATTCACAACCGCGATTTCTTCTTTATGCCGAACGTGCGAGCCAGACAGGATGAACTACGGAAGGTAAATGTCGTCCCAAACACGATCAACGTTTACTTCACCAATCTCTCGGACATCACCGGCATAGCAAGCTTTACGACGGATGACACGCAGGGAATCCTGGTGGATTACATGACCATGCGTGGCTTCGGACTCGGTGGCTATGGACCTGAGATCTTTGCCCACGAGATTGGGCATTACTTCGATCTCTATCACACGCACGAAACCGGTTTCGGCATCGAGTGTCCGAACGGGAATAACTGTTCCTCCGCTGGCGACCAGCTCTGTGACACTCCGGCTGACCCCAAACTGGATCGGCCCCATTTCCTGGTAGATGGCAATTGCACCTACGACAACTCGGTCGCGCCACCGGCGAGTTGCGACGGCACTCCTTATAACCCCTCGACCAGGAACCTGATGTCCTATTCGAGAGGAGCCTGCCTCAATGAGTTCACCCCCGAACAGGTGGACAGGGCCTGGAACACCCTGTACAGCGCCAGCAACCGAAAGAACCTGATTGACAGTGGGAAGTTCTATGTGGATCCGCAGGCCAGTAATTCCAACACCAAATGCACAGCCAGCGCCCCCTGCCGCACGGTGGCGAAAGCAATTTCCGCCGCGCAGGACGGAGCTTTCATCTACCTCAAACCGGGCGTCCACCCAGTGTCAGAGATCAGCGGCAAGAAGCTGACGCTGAAGAAATGGGGGGAGGGGAGTGCGGCAGAGCTTAGACCGTAACGCGCCCGCCGCACTTGACACATCAGAAATCGAGGCTGCCACTGGGCCAGGTGACAAACCCGGTCGGCAACCTGATAAAAAATCCCGGCTCGCAAGAGGCGGGCACAACAGGAGAAAGAGGACATTATGAACTTACCATCAATCAAGCAGGTCGTCGTGTCTACGGCGCTCGTCATCCTGAGCGTTTTCGGCGCAGGATTGTTGTTCACACCACAGGTCGCCGCACAGCAAGCCAAACCCGGCCTATTGCACACGGCGACGGCCTCCGCGCTGCCCCCGCTTACGGGCGAGGCAGCGGTCACGCGCCTCAAGGAACAAGGGCTTTACTCTTCATTAACCACGGCAGTGCAGGCGGCGCGCAGCGCGTCCGCCTCGGCGCCGGAGTCCTTGTCGGCGCTTAACTTACCGTTCACGCAGCTTCTCAAGCAGACCGCCCCCGACGGCGCGGCCGATGACGACTATGGCCGGTCGGTCGCCGCCAGCAATGATCTGGTCGTCGTCGGCGCCCGCCTGGACAAGGTCGGCGCCAATGCGCGTCAAGGCTCGGCTTACGTGTTTGTCCGAACGGGCAGTGACTGGACCTTCCAGCAAAAGCTCACGGCCAGCGATGGCGCTGCCGAAGACTGGTTCGGCAGCGCGGTGGCGCTCAGCGGCGACACCATCGTCGTCGGCGCGCCTTATCACAAAGCGGGGACGAACATGCCGCAGGGCGCGGCCTACGTCTTCACGCGGTCAGGCGGCGACTGGTCGCTCCAGCAGAAGCTTCTGGCGCCCGACCGCGCGGCGGGTGACGAATTCGGCGGCGCCGTGGCGCTCAGCGGCGGCACGGTCGTCGTGGGCGCGCAGTTTGACGACATTGACGCCAAAGCCGATCAAGGCTCGGCCTCTGTGTTTGTCCGGTCGAATGGCGTCTGGTCATTTCAGCAGAAGCTGACGGCCAGCGACGGCGAGGCGACTGACCGGTTCGGCGCGGCCGTGGCGCTCAGCGGCGGCACGGTCATCGTAGGCGCGGTGTCCGACGATCTGGGAATATCCGGGGACGCAGGCTCGGCCTATGTTTTCGTGCGGTCGGGGACGGTCTGGGCGCAGCAGCAAAAGTTGTCAGGACTGAATTCAGTCGGCAGCAGAACCAACGACCAGTTCGGCGCTGCCGTCGCCCTCAGCGGCGACACAGCCATTATCGGCGCGCCGCTCTACGACACTCGCGGCGTAGTGGATCAAGGGCTGGCCGTTGTCTTCGTGCGGTCGGGCGGCGTCTGGTCATATCAGGGCGACCTCGCAGCCTACGATGGCGCGGCGAACGACCGGTTCGGCGGCGCCGTGGCGCTCAACGGCGAGACGGCTTTGATCGGCGCGCCTTTTGACGACATCGGCGCGATCCTGGATCAAGGCTCGGCCTATCTATTCACGCGCTCGGGCGCGCTCTGGACGACGCGACAGAAGCTCACGGCTCAGCAGGTGACCGCCCGCGAGCTCTTCGGCCAGACGGTCGCCCTGAGCGGCGACGCGGCCCTCGCCGGCGCTCCTCACGCCAGGGTCGGCGCGAACGTGGGGCAAGGCGCTCTTTACCTCTTCGGCTGCGGATACTTCGAGCTGCAGCAGTTCACCAGCCTCGGCGGCGAGGCCAACGACCTTTTCGGCGCCGAGATAGCGGTGGACGGCGACACCGCGGTGGTCGGAGTCCCGTGGGATGACGTGGGGGCGAACGCCAATCAAGGCTCGGCCTACGTTTTCGTGCGCACCGGATTGAAGTGGACGCAAGCGGCGCAACTCTTCGCCTTTGACGGAAAAGCCGGAGACCAGTTCGGCGCATCGGTCGCCATCAGCGGCGACACCATCGTCATCGGCGCGTCTGGCACGACCGTCAACGGCAAACCGAATCAGGGAGCGGCCTACTTTTTTGTCCGCCTCGGCGGGGCGTGGACACTGATGGGACGCCATTTCGGTGACACACCGGGGGAGTATTTTGGCTCGTCGGTCGCCGTCAGCGGCAACCTGATCGCCGTCGGCGCGCCCGAAGCCGTCGTCGGTGGAAATCTGTCTCAGGGTTCAGTCTCTCTCTTCAATCTTTCCCCCGCCCACCCGAGCGGGTTGCTGGAAGGAGTGGTGACCGCCAACGACGGCGGGGCTTTTGATCATTTTGGCCGGTCGGTGGCGCTCTCCGGCGACAGGTTGCTCGTCGGCATGATAGGCCCCAACAGCGGCGAGCGAAGCAGGGGCGGCGCCTACATCTTCGAGCGTTCAGCCACTCAATCTCCACTCTGGGAACAACGCGCGAAACTGCTCCCCGACGACAGCCAGATCAACGATCACTTAGGCCGCACAGTCGCCCTCTCCGGGAATACGGCGCTGGTCAGCACGAGTAAGGTGATCCAGACCCCAGTCCGTCGTCAGGCAGCCTACGTCTTTGTCGCCGCCAGCGCTCCGGGGGGCGCCTGGTCACAACAGGCCAGGCTGATTCTTGGCGAAGGCCATCTCTCTGCCAACGTATTTTCGTTCGCGCTCAGCGGCAATACCGCCGTTGTCGGATCGCGGACGGATCACATCGAAGGTCGTACCAATCAGGGCATAGTCCATGTCTTCACGCGCACCGGCACGGTCTGGACGCCCCGGCAACAAATCGTCGCCAGCGACATTAAAGCTGAAGACCAGTTCGGCGCTGCGGTGGCTCTTACCGGCGACACGGTCCTGATTGGCTCGCTCTATGCCGGCAGCCGCAGGCAGGGCACGGTCTATGTCCTGAAACAGAGTTGCGGGACGACGATGGCGCGCCTCACGAGCGTTTCAGCGGCGAGCTTCACCGTCGCCGGCGGGCTGGCGCCGGAATCCATCACCGCCCTCTTCGGAGTGAATCTGGCGGACAAGACACAGGCCGCCGCCTCGCTTCCTCTGCCGGCGACCCTGGCTGGCGTCAGCCTGAAAGTCACCGACAGCGCGGGCGTGGAGCGGTTGGCGCCGCTCTTCTTCGTCTCGCCGGGGCAGATCAACTACGTGATCCCGGCGGGCACGGCCAATGGCCCGGCCACGCTGACGGTGATGAACGCCGGCGAACCCGTCGCCTCGGGCGAGTCCCAAATTGCCAGCGCTGCGCCGGGATTGTTCTCGGCCAATTCGAGCGGCGCCGGCGTCGCCGCCGCCCTCGCCCTGCGGATCAAGGCAGACGGATCGCAGAGTTACGAACCCGTCGCGCAATTCGATCCGGAGCAGAACCGCTTCGTCCCCACGCCGATTGAACTCAGCGCCGCTACCGACCAGGTCTTCCTGGTGTTCTACGGCACAGGGCTGAGGTATCGCAGCTCGCTCTCAGCCGTGAGCTGCGTCATCGGCGGCGTGAATAGTGAAGCGCTCTTCGCCGGTCCGGCGCCGGGTTTCGCCGGCCTCGACCAGGTCAATGTTCGTTTGCCGCGCTCGCTCGCGCGGCGGGGCGAGGTTGACGTTGAGTTGTTTGTTGACGGCGAGGCCGCCAACAAGGTGCGCGTCAGCATTCGCTAGCTTCCCATGCGAGAGGTTGAAAGACCACCTGCGTCCGGGGGCGTTGTGTGCGAAAGGAGTCTTTCACATCTTCTTTGACGACGCCATGAAACAATCAGGATTGGTGAGGCAGGTTGGGAACCTGCCCCACCAATCCTGGTAGGAGAATTTAAGAGCAATGACATTTTATGCCGATGACAAGGTGATGACGCCAGGTGAAACCACCCTTGAGATCGAAGAATTGGAAGGGGTGATCGCTCCAAAACGATCATTGAATCGCCACGAGGCGCTCTTCAGTGACGAGGTCGAGTTGGCAGCCGAAGAGCCAGTGGGAGTAATTGCTCCCCAAATTACATCCAGCCGCACCGTCATATTCGCCTACAACGGGCTTGAGCTGGGCTTCGAAGAGTCGGAAGAGACCCTGAAGCGCAATGACCTAACTGAGAAGGAGAAATCATGAAATTGCAGCAAGTCACTCGCTTTACTTTATTCCTGGCGGCACTGGCCTTGTGCCTGGGCGGCGTCTGGCTGTCCTCGCTCCGGCCAGTGGCCGGACAGACAGCCAGTCAATCAGCGAAGCTGCGGTAGAGGGCAGAAAATTGGTTTGCATTACTTCTTCAGCAACGCCGTCCAGTTCCGGACCACCGTCAGCGGTCGCATCGAAGCGTCTTCCAACTGGCGGATCAACAGAAACTTCTGCCCGTCGGCGCTCACGTCATACACATAACGGTCAAGGCGGCGGCCATAGCTCCCGACATAAAAAAGCGGAACAGGCGTGCCTGCCGTAAAGCTTGCGCCCGTCTCGACCGGCACGGCCATCAGTTTGTCGTCCGCCGCCACGAAATACAGTTCCTTCCCATCCCGCCGCCAACGCGCCAACTGGCCGCCGCTCTTCGAGATCCTTGTCTTCCGCCCCGGCTCAGGGAAAGACTGCACGTAGATTTCCAAGCGGTGGTCAGACTCATCTGACTGATAAGCCAGCCAGCGTCCGTCCGGCGAGAGACTCCCATAGGTCTCGGTGGATGGCGTTGCCAGGTAACTGCGCGGCTGGCGGTCGCCGGCCAGCGGCAACAATTCAATATCTACTCTGGTTTTTCCATTATGCTTGCGATAGACAATGAATCTCCCATCGGGCGACCAGTCGCTCGTGAACAAGAGTTGTTGGTCTCCCTTGAGCAACAGTTCTTCGTTGTCGTCACCGCTCACGCCCTTTTGATAGATGCCCCAGACGCCATCCCGATTTGAGACAAAGACCATCCGGCGCCCGTCCGGCGCCCAGATTGGATAGGTGTCAACCCCAGGGTTGGAAGTCAGGGGAATGCCCGTCTCGCGCTCCAGGTCGAATTTCCAGATGTCGGAAGTCTCCACCTGCGGATCGTTACGATCCAGGAGTACCTGCCTGCCGTCCGGCGCCAGGCGCATAGAACGATATTGACCAGGATCGCAAACCTCTCGCAGTTGCCTGCCGCTGCGGTCGAACCAGGTGAGTTGGGTGTTCGGATTCCCCCCGCTGCGGTAAAGCAATAACTGATCGCTCACGACCGATAAATCGGCGTAGCGAAAAGGCGGCTCGTAATAAACCTGTTCCGGTGTGACGAGTATCGGCTCACCGCTGAGGCTGAGCTTAGCGGGGTCGAACTGTTGCGCCAGAATCTTCCGCTCCCGCACGAAGAGCAGGTATCCGGCAGTAGAGTATTCCGCCTTCGCGTCGGCGCGCAGGAGAAAACTGGTCTTCAGAGGCAGGAGGGGATCATCGAGCGAGCCGAGCCGGATGCCGCGATAATCAGGCTGTCCAGCCTGAGTAAAGAAGATGAAATGGCGGCCATCAGGCAGGAAACTGGGGTTGTTATGTCCTGTCTCAAAGCGCGTCGCATCAAGGCTGGTGATGGGTGTCCCCGTCCCACCTGCTTCGGATACCCGATAAAGCCCGGACCCATTAATTTGCGTGGCGAAAAGAATATCGCCTCGGCCATTCCACGCGCCGCCAGTACCAATCGGCGCGTCGCAGAGTGTGGTGGGCATCCCGCCGGAGAGATCAATTCTTTTCAGCTTGCGATAGTCGAAAAAACCGATGCTCTGGCTATTCGGCGCCCAGAACGGTAAATGCCCCCCTTCCGTGCCCGGTAACAACTTGGGCGCCGGCGCATCGAAGGAATAAAGCCACAGCCGATTGATTCCGTTCGTAACGGCCGTTGTAACCATGTGCAGCCCGTCAGGGGAAAGGACTGCCCCACTAACATCAGTGGAGATTGTATTCTCCGGCAGCCGCAGGTAGGTGTAATTGAGACGGCTCTCGGCGGGCGCACGGCGAAAGTACGCTAACGCGAAACCCAGCATCCCAATCAAGAGCGCTGCCGCCACCATCCACGCCATCCGTGCATCGCCGAACAGCCGTGTCTTGCCCACACTCTCCGGCGCCGCTGACGCCGCCGTTTCCAACTGTGTCTCCGGGCGGGCGCCCGACGGGCTAGACAATGCCTCAAGCGCAAAGCCCAAATCGCGCGCCGACTGAAAGCGCAGTTCCGGCTTCTTCTCCAGACAATGCCGCACGATCTTTTCAAGCTGCGGGCCGATCTGTTTTTTCGTCTCGCTCAGTTCCGCCAGCCCCGGTGGTTCTTCCTTCAGAATCGCCGCCATCGTCTCGGCCATGGACCCGCGCTGAAAGGGCTGCTGCCCAGCGAGCATTTCATAGAGAATCAAGCCGAACGAAAAGAGGTCGGAGCGCTGATCTATGTCTTCGCCGCGCACCTGCTCCGGCGACATATAGCCGACCGTCCCCATAATCACACCCGCATCGGTCAAGCGATTTTGGCGCTCTTGGGGATTCCGCGAATCAACATCGCCGGCGAACCTCTGCGGTTTCAGTTTCGCCAGCCCGAAGTCGAGAATCTTGACCCGTCCGTCGTTGGTGACGAACAGATTCTCCGGTTTCAGATCACGATGGACGATGCCCTTCTCGTGCGCGGCGGCGAGTCCGGCGGCGATCTGCCGGGCATAGTCCAGCGCGGCGCCGATCGGCAGGGCGTCGGCTTCAGCTTGCGGGGGCAGCAGCGCACGCAACTCCGCGCCTTCCAGCCATTCCGCCACGATGTAGGGCGCGCCCTCGTGATTGCCGATGTCGTGAACCGTGAGGATGTTCGGATGATTAAGCGCCGAGGTCGCGCGCGCCTCTAGCTCGAAGCGCCGCACACGTTCGGCATCGGTCGTGAATCTGGCGGGCAGCAGCTTGAGCGCCACCCGGCGTCCGAGCCGCGTGTCATGCGCCAGCCAGACTTCGCCCATCCCGCCGCTTTCCAGATGATTCAGGACTTCGTAATGGCCGAGTCGTTGCCCGGGGGCCAATTGCATTTTTGCGACTTCCGCATCTTCTGCGACTGGCATCGCTTTGGCCGCCTTTTCCCAGACGGGCGCGGAAAATTGATGATCGTCTGCTTGCGCCGCCGCCAGCATGGCCAGCAGTTCGCGGCGCAACGCTTCGTCGTCCGCACAGGTCGCATCGAGAAACGCGGCGCGTTCTTCCGGCGCCAGTTCCCGCGCGTCGTGGAAGAGTTGGTTGGCTCGGCGCCATCGTTCAGGGGTCATCGTTTTGCCTCCTGTCCAACTCGCATTTGAGCCAGGCTTTGGTGAACTCCCATTCGCGCTCCAACGTGCGCAGCGGCGTGTCGAGCGTCTCCGCCGTCTCTTTCATCGTCAATCCGCCGAAAAAGCGCAGTTCCACCAACCGATGTTTGAGTGGATCGAGGCCGGCCAAACTTTTCAGCGCATCGTCGAGCGCGACGATGTCCGCCCAGGTTTCCTGCGCCTCGCTGTCCGCTTCGGTCAGCGAAACGCGAATCCCCTGCTTGCGATATTCCACGCCGTAATCAACCAGCACGTTGCGCATCAAGCGCGCCGCAACGCCGATGAAATGGGCGCGATTCTTCCATCCGACTTCTCTCCAATTGATCAATTTTATGTAGACCTCGTTGACCAGCGCCGTCGGTTGCAGCGTGTGATTGGGACGTTCTCGGCTGAGATAAAGGCGGGCCAGCCGGTGCAGTTCTTTCTCGACCAGTGGCGCCAATTGTGCCAGCGCTTCTTCGTCTCCGTTGTCCCAGGCGATGAGCAGTTGTGTTGCGTTGTCTTCCATCGGCATCACTGGCATCTACTGCGAAAAACAAAAGTATCCGCGCAGCCTGGAAGCGAAGTGCTTCCAGGCTGCGCGACTCGAATTGTTACTGCGGTGACGGCAGTCTAACAGTCGCTGAAAAAAATGGCAGCGCGTGGCGGGTTTCGCACGCGAATTCGGCTTTAACTAATGAGGGCATTTTCCACCGACCGTTTTGAAGTGGAAGCGTTACACCGCCTGCGATAGAGCAACCCCAACGCAGCAGTGTCCTCAGCCAAATTTCAATATCCAAAAGGAGACCGTAACGTTATGCCAACACCGTTTGCCAAACAGCTTGCCGACATTACGCAGGCTCAGTTCGACCGCTTCCACCGTTTGCACGAGGGCGACCCGCCGTTGTTCAAGGCGATCAAGAAGTGGAACCAGGAACTGAGACTTGCCCCTGATTTCGATCCGGTCGGCCAGCCCTGGTCGGCGCTCTTCGTTTCGTGGTGCGTCTTCGCCGCCGGAGCAACCACCGGCGAATTCAAGTTCGCGCTGGCCCATTCTCAGTTCGTCAATCAGGCGATCAAAAACGCCGACAGCGGAACCGGCGTCTTCCGCGGCGTTCCGATCAACCAGGCCGCGCCGCAACTGGGCGACATCATTCACCACAATCGCGGCGGCAGGACCTTCGACTTCGAGTTTGCGCGGACGCACCGCAGCTACATTTCGCATTCGGCCATCGTCGTTGACGACAACCCGGCGTTGGCCGACGAACTAGGCCGCTTCGTGCTGGTCATCGGCGGCAACGAAGGCGATTCCGTCCGCGCGACGAAAGTGCGCCTGACGGCGAAAGGCTTGATCAAACCGCGCGCCGCCAGCCCGTTCATCTGCGTCGTCAAAAACCTGAAGTAAGAACCCCAAATGCGCGGCAAGCCATCAACCGCTGAAGCCTTGCCGCGCCAGAACCCTAACCCAGGAGGAACTGTCATGAAATCGAATCACTTGATAAGAATCATGTTCATCGCAGCCGCGCTGTTATTGGCGCTCTGCACGCCCGCGCTGATGAAAAAAGGCTTTCCGCAAAGCCAAACACCAACCGCCGCCGCGCCGCCCGGGTACGCGCTGATCGAATATTTCAAGCTCGAGCCAGGTCAGGCGGCAGATTACCGCAAGCTGGAACAGGAAGTCTGGATGCCCATCCATCGCGAACGCGTCAAGCAGGGGATCATCAAATCTTGGACGGCGTGGGGCGTGCGGTTTCCCGGCGGTTCCGCGCGCGAATACGATCGAGTCTTCATTACCACCTTCGATAAGTTTGCCGCTGTCGAAACGCCTTATCCGCCGATAGTCTTCACCAAAGTCTTTCCGAACACGACGGCCGCCGAACTCGTGGCGCGTACACAGGCGCTCAGCAAGCAGGTGCGCTCGGAGTTGGTCACGCTGCTCGACAGCACGACCTCGACCGGTGAGGCGCAAGCGCCGAAATTTGCGGAGATCGGCTTTCACAAAGCTGAATTTGGCAAAGGGGGCGAGGTCGTGGAGCTTGAACGCAAATACTGGAAGCCTCTTCATCAGGAGCGCGTCAATCGCGGCATTCTCAACGCCTGGAATCTGTACGCCGTCCGTTACCCCGGCGGCGCGAACCGGGAATACGGTCACATCACGATCAACTTCTTCGACAAGTTCGAGCAGATGGACGTGCAATATCCGCCCGATGTCCTCGCCAAGGCGCTGCCGAACGTGAAACCGGCGGACGTCGTGGCGCAAACCAATGCTGTGAAGAAGCAGGTGCGGATCGAAGTGCTGACGCTAGTGGACCAAGTGCAGTAATTCACCCAAGGAGATCACATCATGCAAAGACAAATCGCAACCACCAAATTCCATGCGGCGCTCAGCGTGTTGCCGCTTGTGATTATCACTCTGCTCTCGGCGTCGTGTGCTTCGTCGCCGACCGCGACGGCGAATCAGGCCGCGCCTGCCGCCGATCAATCATCCGCTCCCCGACAGCGGTACTGGGTGTCGGTGGTGCATGTTAAATCCGGTCAGGGCGACGCCTTTCAGGAGTTTTACAAGAAGGAGACGCTGCCCGCTTACGAAAAAGCCGGCTACAAACAGGTCAGCGTGTTCACGACGGCGACCTTCGGCGAAGCCGGCGAGTACGTCACGATCCGGCCCATGGAAAGCTTCAAGCAATTCGACGAACCCAACTTCGTGGTCAAGACGCTTGGCGAGGCGGGCGCAAAAGCCTTTTTCGCCAAGCGGGCGCAACTGATTGCCAGCAACCATATCTTCACCATGCAATCGCGGCCTGAGTTGAGCATCCCACTGCCGCAGGGCCAAACGCCCAAGCTGGCCTTCGTCATGCGGCAAAGCGTTACGCCAGGTCGCTCAACGGATTTCGAGAACTACATCAAAAACGACACGCTGCCGATCATCAAAAAGGCCGCTCCCAGAGGCTTCATCGTCACCAAAGTCGGAGCGGGCGGTGACACCGAGGAATATCACACGGTGACGCTGGTGGATTCCTTCGCGGATTATGAGCGATGGACGGACGCGCTTCAAAAAGAAGGTTATGCCAACGTCGCGGCCAAACGCGCCGGCATCGTGCTGCGCCGCGAACTAGCGGTCTACCGCTACCTGCCGGAACTGAGCCTGCCCCGACCGGCGACGGCGCAGGCCGCGAAGTAAGACACGGTGCAACAAGTGCCGTGGCGCTGCTTTCACCTGAACACCGATTCCCCGGCGGTTTGATTGCCGGGGCGGGATTGTGACTGAAGACAACCGAAACAGGGCATTCCCCGAAGGAGATCAAATCATGCAAAGACAATTCGCAACCACCAAATTTTACGCGGCGCTCAGCGCGCTGTTGCTCGCGATTCTGTGCGCGCCGTTCAGCTTCGCGCAAACGCAGCCGCCCGCCGCGCCGCAGTTTCTTTCAGTGCGGGTGACGCGCGTCAAACCTGAAATGGCGCAAGAATACCGCCCGTTCATGCAGAACGAAACGATTCCGGCTTACAAGAAAGGCGGCGTTAAGCTGCGGAATACGTTGGTCACAGCTAACTTTGGCGAAGCGTTGGAATACTATTCCGTTGAGCCGGTGGAGAGCTTAAAGCAATTCGACGACCCAAACGGCCCACTCCGTAAGGCCCTTGGCGAAGAAGGGCAGCGCGCGTGGAGCGCAAAGTGGTTGCGTATGATCTCAGGGTCGCACAACTATCTGGTGCAGTTGCGGCCTGACCTGAGCGTCAACATGCCGAAAGCTGGGACGCCGCACGCCAAGCTGGCGCTGAGCGTTCGTATCACCGTCGCGCCGGGGCGTGTGCAGGAATACGAGAGCTACGTCAAAACCGATGTCCTGCCGATCTTGCAAAAGGCGTATCCTAAAGGCGTCATCGTGAACAAGGTCGTGTTTGGCGGTAACGGCAATGAGTATTTCGTGGTGGTGTTTGTGGACTCGTTTGAGGAACTGGAAAAAAGTGCGCAGGTCGCCACGCGCGAAGGCTTTGCCAAGATTCAGCCGAAGACCGCCGGGATTGTGCTGCACACGGCAAACAGCGTCCTTCGCTACGTACCGGAGTTGAGCATCCGGCCTGAACCGCAGAAGGCCGAGAACAAATAGGGTGGCGCGTCCTCAACCGTCAATCTCAGAGCCTCAGCTTACTTGCCGTTCTACTGCTGTTCCGCCTGTCTTTCGCGGCCAGCGCACAACAGCCCAATCAGTATCGCCAGCGGCGGCGAACCTATCTCCATCGGTTGGTCATTGATGGAGACAGGTTCGCTGCCACTGGCGATACTGATTTCCCTCCGACTTTGCCACAGTCTCCGGATCGGTGATAATTTGAGCCATGGGGCAATTACCAAGACTTTACGCAATAACCGATGGTCAGTTATCGAACTGCACACACGAAGAGATAGTACGAATGATGTTGGCCGGAGGGGCGAGGTTGATCCAGTTGCGCGACAAGGACGCGAGCGCCCGCGAATTGCTCGATCAGGCGCGGGCTTGTGTGAAGCTGACGCGAGAGGCCGGAGCGAAGTTGATCATCAACGACCGGGTTGACGTCGCGCTGACCGTCGGCGCCGATGGCGTACATCTGGGACAGGAGGATGTGTCGGTCGAAGACGCCCGCGAGATTCTCGGCGAAGATAAAATCATCGGCGTCTCGACTCATTCGATTGATCAGTTCCGCGCCGCGCTCGAAACCTCCGCCAGCTACATCGCCATCGGGCCGGTTTACTCGACGAAGACAAAAGAGAATCCAGCCCCGGTCGTCGGGCTGGAACTGGTTCGTGAGGCGAAAGGGTTGACGGATCGCCCGCTGGTCGCCATCGGCGGCATCACGGCGGAACGCGCGCCGGAAGTGATTGCCGCAGGCGCAGACAGCGTGGCGGTCATTTCGGCTTTGTATCCGTGGCCGGAAAAGTTGGATTTGGCGAGCAAGCCGGACATCATTGGAAGCGTTCGCAGATTTATTGAAGTTCTGTAAAAGTAATCGGACGAGATGGTCACTACTGAAATCATTCGACAACTGGAATCAATCGTTGGCGCAGAACACGTGACGACTGCGCCAGACCTGGTCGTCGCCAATTCCCAGGATGCGCTCAAGCAGGTGTTTCCGGCTGAAGCGGTAGTCTTCCCGCGAACCGCCGAAGAGATTGCGGCGATTATGAAGCTGGCGAATGAACATCGTTTTTACGTGACGGCTCGTGGCGGAGGCGTTGGTTACACGGGCGGAGCGGTTCCCGTGCGTGGCGGAATCGTGCTGGCGACCAAGCGGATGAACCGGATTCTCGAAATCAACCAGCCCGATCTGGTGGCCATCGTCGAACCCGCCGTCACCAATTACGAATTGCAAAAAGCCGTCGAAGCCCAGGGTCTGTTCTACCCGCCCGATCCGTCCAGTTGGCGTGAATCGTTCATCGGCGGCAACATCGCGCTCAACGCCGGCGGGCCGCGCTGCGTGAAATACGGCAACACCAAACAGTTCGTGTTGGGTTTGGATTTCGTGACGCCGACCGGAGAGATCGTCAAATCGGGAGGGCGCGTGCCGAAGAACGCCACCGGATTTCATCTGGAAAGTTTGATGGTTGGCAGCGAGGGGATGCTGGGCATCGTCACGCGCTGCATCTTGCGTTTGCTGCCGCTGCCTGAAACGCGCCGAACCGCGCTGGCGATTTTTGAAACGGCGCGGGACGCCTGCGACTGCGTCGCCGATTTCACCAGTTCGGGGATTTTGCCAGTTGCGCTCGAACTGCTCGACCGGACTTCGATCAACGCGATTGAGGATTACGAACCGTCCGGCATGCCGCGCAATGCGGGAGCTTTGCTGCTCATCGAAGTTGACGGTCTGCGCGAAGCCGTCGCGCGCGAGGCCGAGATCGTCCGCGAAATGTGCCGCAAACATCGCGCGATTCAATTCCGCGAAGCAGCAAACGACGCCGAAGGCTACGCCATCTGGGAAGTGCGCCGAAAGATGTCACCAGCCGTGGCTCGGACTGGCCGCATCAAGCTCAACCACGACGTGGTCGTGCCGCGATCACGCATTCCGGAGATGCTGGATTTCCTGGCAGGCCTGAGCCGCCGCAGCGGATTCCTCATCCCCACGTTCGGTCACGCGGGCGACGGCAATCTCCACGTCAACGTGATGTTGCAAGACAATGAGGAAGATACGCGCAGGCGCGGCGCAGACACAGTGCGAGAGATTTTCGAGCAGGCAGTCGAATTAGGCGGGACAATTTCTGGCGAGCACGGGGTCGGTTACGCCAAAGCGCCTTTCTTCGACCTGGCGGTCACGCGACCGACGATGGAATTGATGAAGACTATCAAGCGGGCGCTGGACCCGAACGGCATTCTCAATCCGGGAAAAGTGTTCGAGCAGGCGATGGACGCGCATCAGGTGGGGTTCGTCAACAGCGATCAGGCTTGCTGTTGAGATCAACGCTCAAACGTATCCTCGCCGCCTTTCAAATGCGTGGCGATGGCGCGCAGGATGTCCATCGTTGTCAGGATGCCTCTGATTTGAGTTCCTTCAGCCACGACCACCCGATGGATGCGGCGGTTGTACATCATCTCGGAAACACGTTGCAACGTTTCGTCCGGCGCCACGGTGACTGCGGGTTTGGTCATGATCTGACCGGCGGTGCTTGGCGACCAGGCGCCGATGTTGTTCGTCTTGCGAATGATGTCGGTTTCGGAAATCACGCCCACCAGTTCGCCGTTGGCGTTGACGACCGGCGCGCCGGTGATCTTTCTCTCACTGAACATTTTGGTGACGTCTTTGAGCGGCGTTGATTCAGCTACTGTGATCACGTCTTTGATCATTACGTCCGATGCGTGGAGTGTCATAAAAGAGAATCCTCCAAGTTCGATTGAGGATCGAGGATGGAAGATCGAGGGTCGAAGATCGCAAAGCGCCAACGATCCTCGATCCTCGATCCTCGATCCTCGATCAGATGGTGAATGGGACCGGCAGGAAAGACAGAGCGAAAACCAACAGCCCGATAATCGCCACCAGGATGCGCGCAAACCCCAGCGGCTGGTCTTCGTCAACAACTGGCGGGTGGCCTACTCGCATAATCAGCGTCAGCAGCGCGGCGTAAACCACCCAATTCCACATCCCGTCGCGGATGTTGTAAACCGCCAGCGCGATCACGCTGATGAAACCCACCCACGCAATCGCGCGATGGCCGCGCCGCCCGAAGATCGCATAAGTCACGTGCCCGCCGTCGAGTTGCCCGACCGGCAGCAGATTCAAGCTGGTCATGAACACGCCGATCCAGGCCGCCCACATCACGGGATTCAATTCGACCAGGGGCGGCAGATGGAGAGCCTGCTCGAAGAATCTGAAAAGCAATGGGCTGTGAATGATGATCGCGCCCTCGGTCATTTCAAGCGGCTTGGCCGGCGTCGCGTAATAATGCGCGATGAACGCCGCCGGAAGCGCAAAGACGAATCCGGCCAGCGGGCCAGCGATGCCGATGTCGAACAACGCGCGCCGCGACGGAATCGGAGATTTGATTTTGATGAACGCTCCGAAAGTCCCGACTGGCGGGATGGGCGCGGGGATAAAGTAAGGCAGCGTCGCTTCAACACCGTACCAGCGGCAGGCGATGTAATGTCCCATCTCGTGAGCCATGAAAATGGTCAGAACCGTGAACGAGTAGACCGCTCCTTCCCAAAAACCTCCAAGCCAGAGATAGCCGACGGCTATCGTCGTCGTCAGAACCGTCAGTCCAAGCAGGAATAGATGGAACAACAAACGACCGAAGGCTCGTTCACTTCGCGCCGTCGAAACCGGCTGGGGAATCGGTTGTGAAAAGTATTGCGGCAAACGATGGACGACCGTCGAAGGCGCCCCTTCATCCTGTGGATTGGCATTCGAAGGCCCGGTCGCCAGATTCGGAAACAGAAAAGGTTGATCCATAAAACGTAGATAAAAATGGCAGTGGGCGCGAGCGAGGCGCGCTGGTTTATTTTTGGTTTATTTTTTGAACAAATTATCGAAGGCCTTGCGCACGTCGTCGCGCTGCGCGGTCTGCGCGCCGCCGCGGGTGGTCAACGGGACGCGGTTGTTCGGCTCGAAAAAGTCGCAGAAGTTCGCTTTCCCTTTATCGCGTACGTATTCGGCTTGCGGTTCGCTGCACTGATTGTTTTTGCCCGGATCGAAGAAGCGGCAGTTTTTGCAGCAGTGAAGGTCCGCATCGCAATGCGGGCATTCGTCGGTGCGCATGACCTTGCCGATGACCTTGATTTCGCGTCCGCAGTTGTGACAAACCATAACTCCACCTTTCGCGCCCGCCGGCGCCAATTCCGGCGGACATTGTTGGGAGCGATTATCGAACCACCAATCCTCGACCAGCGGGCCTAGCCTAAAGGCTTTGCCAATGACCTCGCCAATGACCTCGCCAATAACCTCGCCAATGACCTCGCCAATGACCTCGCCAATGACCTCGCCAATGACCTCGCCAATGACCTCCATGGATGCGGCTCGGACGAAATGCGCAGCGGCTGGTAGCCTGGGGGAAATGCGACAGCGAGAGTCCGCTCTCTGTTTCAGCCTGTCTGTCGGCTTCGTTTACTTGCCGATTGAGGATAGATTGATCAGATCGAGGATGTGTAAAATGTCTACGAGCTATCAACGGCTTCGATGGTAGCACAGCGCGCAATCAGGTCACAAGAAGAGGAGTCAGACGGAGACCTTCAGACGGAAATCGTCATGATCACGATTACAGACAACGAGGGAGCGACGAAGGCTCGGTACGAAATCGAACGCGCGACGTTTGACGGCGCCGAGTGGGAATTGCTCGCCGGCGACGCTCCGGTCGCGACGCTCACGCGCGGCGAATTCGAGTTCAGCGTCGAATGGGGCAAACTGATTTTCGCCTGGTGGGGCGAAAACGTTTCGCAAAGCTGGCGCGTCGTGGCTTACGAGATTGACCGGGCCGAATTGCGGTTGCAGGCGACGCGCGGAATGGCGCGCGAGATGGCGGTTTTGACTTTGCGCGATCCCGCCAAATGGCGCGAGATTCGTGAGTTTGAAAATCTACCGCTAAATGAGCGAAGAAAGCTTTATGCGAAATCGCTGGCGCAACTGATCGCGAACCATTTCGGCGACGCGAAAACACAGCGAGTGACCGTCGGAGCAGACAGGCCGAGATCGGTAGCTGGCCGGTATGCGCGTTTGCAGATCAAACTCGGCGGCGAGACGGCGCTGGCCATTGGCGTCAGCGAGGCCGAATCGCAAGCCGAGGTTGACGGCGTGATCGCCGCAGGATTGGTCTGGCTGGCGGGTTTTAACGAAGAGCGGGATGAAAAACAGCGGGCGCAGCGGTTGTGGTTCTGTTTGCCGCGCGGGCGTTCGCAGACGGCGATCGAACGGTTGACGTTGATTGACGTTTCGCATCCGGGCGCCCGGATTGAATGTTTTGAAATTGATGAGCGCAATGAGGAGATGACCGGCGTGCGTCCGGCGACGCAGGATGAACTGCTCAACGCCCATCCGCGCGAAGTCATCTGGCCCGGCGCTTCGGCGGCGGACGAAAGATGGCGCGAGCGTATCCTGGCTTTAGCGCCCGATCTGATCGAAGCGAGGCGGCGCGCCGCTCACGACGGCGAAAGCTTTGCGATCAACGGGCTTGAATTCGCCAGGGTGAGCGGCGGAGAAAATCAGAAAGTAAAATTCGGGGTCGCCGGTTTGCGTTCCGAAGATGAAGCGGCTGGTCACGCCACGCTGACCGAATCGAATTTCAGCGAACTGGAAAAGCTCGTGCGCGAGATAGCCAGGTATCGCTCGGCGGATTCGCCCGACCGCCGCCATCCGTTTTATCGTTTGCGCGCCGAAGCCTGGCTCGAATCGTTGCTGCGGCGCAACCTCCGTGGATTCGACGCGACGCTCGACGACCGGTTCGCCTATTCGCAGATTCCGACGTGGCGCGGCGACGAGCGTTCGGTGATTGACTTGCTGACGGTGAACCACGAAGGCCGGCTGGTGGTGACCGAAATCAAAGCGGCGGAAGACGGCCAACTGCCAATGCAAGGGTTGGATTACTGGTTGCGGGTCGAACAGGCTCGGTTGCGCGGCGAATTCAAGAAACGCGGCTTGTTTGCGGGCGTCGAAATTGCCGATCAGCCGCCGCTGCTTTACCTGGTCGCGCCGCGCTTGCGGTTTCACCGGACGTTTGCGATCGTCGCCCGCTGCATCGCGCCGCAGATCGAAGCTTATCAGATCGGGATCAACGCCAACTGGCGCGAAGGCGCGCGCGCGCATACGCGCGAGAGAATCAATCAGCGTTAGCTTTTGGATCGAAAAGTCATGATGAAACCACCGGAAATCATTGAAACGGAGCGGTTGCGTTTACGTCCTCCGGCGAGGGAAGACGCCGCGGCGATCTTCGAGCAGTACGCGCAGGATGCGGAGGTTACGAAATATCTCGTTTGGCGGCCACATCGCAGTATCGAAGAGACCCAGGATTTCCTGCGACGCTGTCTGTCAGTTCGGGAGCAGGCTTCGGCCTTTCCCTGGGTAATTTGCCGCAAATCTGATGGACGGCTCATCGGCATGGTCGAAATCCGGCTCGGAAGTTACAAATCCGATCTGGGTTATGTGCTGGCCAGAGAATTTTGGGGAAACGGTTACGCGCCGGAAGCCGTAAAAGCAATTACCGAATGGGCGCTGGCGCAGGCGAACATTTGGCGCGTTTGGGCGGTATGCGATGTTGACAACCTAGCTTCGGCTCGCGTGCTGGAGAAGGTCGGGATGCGGCGCGAGGGAGTGCTGCGGCGCTGGATCATTCATCCAAATATCAGCGATGAGCCGCGTGATGCCTTTTGTTACGCCATCGCCAGGTAACGCCTTGAGTTTATGAGAGAAAACGATCAGGCCGAAGTTCGGTCGAAGAGCCAGACGGCGTTTTCGGGCGACGGCGTCTTCATTATTGATAAGCCAGCCGACTGGACCTCGCACGATGTGGTGGCGCGCGTCCGCAAAATTCTCAGGACTCGCCGCGTTGGGCACACCGGGACGCTCGACCCGTTTGCGACCGGCGCGCTGGTCGTTTGCGTCAACCGCGCGACGCGGCTGGTTCAATTTCTGACCGGCGATGACAAAGAATACATCGCCACCATGCGTCTGGGATTGGCGACCGACACTGGCGATCTGACCGGCGCGCCGATTGCGCCCGGCGCCGACGCCAGCCACATCACGGTCGAAAAGGCACAGGAAGTGTTCGGGCACTTCCGGGGCCGCATCAAACAGATTCCCCCGATGTATTCGGCCAAAAAGGTTGGCGGGGTGAAACTATACGAAATGGCGCGCCGCGGCGAAGAAATCGAACGCGCGCCAATCGAGGTCGAGATCAAGGAGCTTGAACTGCTCGGACCGGCGGATAATTTATTGGAAGGCGCCGCGCAACCGGGCATCAGGGACTTTTCGTTTCGCGTCGTTTGTTCGTCGGGGACTTACATCCGGACGCTGGCCGAGGACATTGGTAAATTCCTGGGCGTCGGAGCGCATCTGACGCAGTTGCGCAGGACGAGAGCGGGGCATTGCAGCCTCGACGCCGCAGTAATGCTGGAACATCTGGCCGAATTGGCTGAATCCGGGCGGCTTGACCAAGTGATGATCCCGATGGCCGCCGCCGTTGCAATGCCGGCGCTGCGGCTTGACGAGGGGGATCGCAAGCAGATATTTCATGGCCGTTCAATCAAGCGATCTGGCGATTGGGCGAATGGCGCACAGGTGAAGCTCTGCGATGAAAAAAATCGTCTCATCGCGATTGCCGAGTATGATTCGAGCGAAAGCCTTTGGCGTCCGCGAGTTGTGCTAATTAACCAGGATTGATGTGAAACGATTTTGAACTTGCGTATGATTGCAACTACTGGCACTGTGGTATACTCCCCGAGCTTACAGAGGTAACCCGCCCAGGCCCGAACGATCACCCTGAACTTTCATCAAAGATCAGGGAGAGGCGTCAGGACCTGGACGACGCAGGACGATAAGATGAACGGTAATTGACGCCGTTAAAATCCCCGTAAACGGCATAACTCCCTTCTTCGAAGAATTCCGGCATACAGTGCAGCCGGAAAATTGAAAGTCGAACCCACAACAGGCTGTAGTCTCCCCGCACTGAAATCGGAGATGGCGGCCAGGAGTAGCAGCATGGCAGAGCAAGAGAAACCTTTGAGTCTCACCGAGCTGCTCGAAGCTCACCGGCGCGATCGCGAGCGACTGGTTTGGGAAGGAACTTTCCGGGAATACTTCGAGTTGGTCACGGCTAATCCGCGTCTGGCCTCCCTCTCTCACGCCCGCATCTGCGACATGATTCTGGCGCCCGGGATGGAGAAGATCGCCGAAGGCACGCGCGACGAGATCACGCGCTTCAATTTCTTCAGCGACGAATTGTTCGGCATTGAGGAATCCATTTCGAGGATCGTCGAGTATTTCAAATCGGCGGCCCAGCGCTTGGAAGTCCGCAAACGCATCCTGTTGCTGATGGGGCCCGTCGGCGGCGGTAAATCAACCATCGTCGCCATGCTCAAACGCGGACTCGAAGATTGGACGCGCGACGAGCCCGGAGCCGTGTACGGAATCAAGGACTGCCCGATGCACGAAGAGGCGCTGCACCTGATCCCGGTCGAATTGCGGCCCGAGATCGAAAAGCATTACGGCCTCTACATCGAAGGCGAACTCTGCCCGCAATGCCGTTATAACCTCCAGCACGTTTACCACGGCAGACACGAGGACATGCTGGTCCGGCGCATCGTCTTTTCCGAAAAAGACCGCATCGGCATCGGCACGTTCGCTCCTTCGGATCCGAAGTGCGTCACGGGCGACACGATTCTGCTGACCAGTCGCGGCATGCTGCGCTTTGATGAATTGCAGGAGGAAGTCAAAGCGGCCGACGATCAATTCACGCCGCTGCTCCTCGGCGTAAGCGGGCGCGATGGTTACGAATTGACCTCGCATTTCTACAATGGCGGAGTCAAACCCACGCGCCGGCTTCGCACGCGCTTCGGCTATGAGGTTGAAGGCTCCCTCATGCACCCGGTGTTAACGCTCCGGAATTGGCGCGCGGAATGGATCAAGCTCGGCGAGCTGAAGGTCGGCGATCACGTTGCGCTGCAACGCGGGCAACGTTTGTTCGGAAGCCAAATCGAGTTGCCCGAATTCAGTTACACTGGCCCGTCCAGCCGCGGGCAGAACAAAGGCCTCACACTGCCGCAAGAAATGAGCGAAGAGTTGGCGCGCTTGCTGGGCTACATCGTGGCCGAAGGCTCTCTCACGGATACCGCCTTATGGATCACGAACGGCGACGAGCGCGTCATCAATGACACTATCTCCCTCTGTGAACGGCTCTTTTCCGTTCGGCCGAAAATCTACGGCAAGCAGGGCACGCATGCGTTATCGCTTTCAATCTCGTCAATCAAACTCGTTCACTGGCTGGAACAAATCTGCGGGATCGAACGCGGCGCGGCGCACAAACGCATTCCGCGGGTGATTATGACCGCGCCCGAAGAAATCTTCCTGGCTTTCCTCGAAGGCTTGGCCTGGGGCGACGGCACGATCAGCGCGCGAGGCGCGATTGGCAGCAATCGCTTCAAGATCGCGACGGCCTCGCGTGAGATGGCGCGGCAACTGCAAGTGGCGCTGCTCAACCTGGGCGTCGTTTCGGCGCTGTACGCAGAGCGGATCAAGGATCGCTTCACCGCTTACTCGGTCGTCGTCACCGGCGATGGCGTGATTGATTTGCTCGACCTGATCCCTTCCCTGAAAGACAAATGCACGGATGCGCCGGAGCAGATCGTCCAAAAACGCGGACGCGCCAACTTCGGCGCCATTCCTGAAATGCATTCAGCGGTCAGCGCCGTGATGACTGAGGTCGTCCGGGCGGGTGGGAAGCCGCTGACACATTTCCGCCGCTACGCGACCAGCGCCGATTGGGGCCGCGGTATCCCACGCCACACGCTGGAGGCGCTCGTGGCGGAGAGCGAGCCGGCGCTCGGACCCGATTCTCCATTGCTGCTGCCGTTGCGCGAGCGCCTGAACGACAACCATCTCTGGCTGGAAGTCCGCGAAATCGCCGAAGGCTCGGCGCAGGTCTACGATTTGACAGTGCCTGACACCCACTCCTTCTGCGCCAACGGCTTCATCAATCACAACAGTCAGGACATCACTGAACTGACCGGCTCGATTGACCTTTCGACGATTGGCGAGATCGGCGTCGAATCCGATCCGCGCGCCTACCGTTTCGACGGAGAACTCAACATCGCCAATCGCGGGATGATGGAGTTCATCGAAATCCTGAAGGTCGACGAGAAGTTCCTCTACTCGCTGCTGACGCTTTCGCAGGAGCAGAACATCAAGACCGGCCGCTTCGCGCTGATCTACGCCGACGAAGTGATCATGTCGCACACCAACGAAAACGAATACAACGCTTTCGTCGGCAACCGCAAATCGGAAGCCCTGCAAGACCGCATCATCATGATCAAGGTTCCCTACAACCTGAAGGTCACGCAGGAAGAGCGCATCTACGACAAGCTGCTCAAACAGTCCGAAGCGCTGCGCAACATCCACTTGGCGCCGAACGCGTTGAGAATCGCGGCGATGTTCGCCGTGATGACGCGCCTGGAAGACCCGAAGAAGGCCAACGTGGACATCGTCAAGAAGATGAAGCTTTATGACGGCGAAGATGTCGAGGGCTTCAAATCGAAAGACGTGCGCGAATTGAAAGAAGAGACCGTCCGCGAAGGCATGGATGGCATCTCGCCGCGTTACATCATCAACCGGTTATCGAACGCGCTGGTCCGCGACAACATCACCTGCATCAATCCGATTGACGCGCTACGCGCCATCAAGGACGGGTTCGATCAGCACACCGGCATCACCCCTGACGAAAGAGACCGTTACCTGAACCTGATCGCTGCTGCCCGCCGCGAATACGACAACATCGCCAAAACTGAAGTCCAGCGCGCCTTCGTTTATTCGTTTGAAGAGATGGCGAAGAATATGTGCAACGCCTACCTCGACAACGTCGAGGCGTACTGCAACAAGGAGAAGCTGAAAGACCCGATCACCGAAGAGGAGTTGGAACCCGACGAACGGCTGATGCGCTCGATTGAAGAGCAGATCGGCATCTCCGAAAACGCCAAGAACACGTTCCGCCAGGAGATCCTGATCCGCATCTCCTCATATTCACGCAAAGGCAAACAGTTCGAATACAACTCGCACGAGCGGCTTAAAGAGGCCATCGAGAAGAAGATCTTCGCTGACCTGAAGGACGTGGTGAAGATCACCACTTCGGCCAAGACGCCCGACGCCGACCAACTGCGCCGCATCAACGAAGTCATTGATCGTCTGATCAAGGATCACGGTTACTGCCCGGTGTGCGCGAATGAGTTGTTGAGTTACGTCGGCACGCTGCTGTCGAGATAACGAAGATTGATTTCGTTGACGCTTTCACCCGCACGGTGCAAACTGTGCGGGTGTTTTAGCTTGGAGGCAAAACAATGGCGAACACAATTGGCACGGAGACAATTGTTGATGATGACTTCGAACGTGAGCGGGCTGAACTCTTGAGACGCGCCGAAGAGAAGCCAACTTTGCGGATGATCAACGCGAAGGAGGCAAAGTCCATCGAAGAGTGGAAACGGCTATACCCTGAACTGGCGCTTTTCATCGAGGTTACCAAAGAAGACTTTTCCAAAGTTTACGAAGGCAAATTGATTGCGGCTGCGGAAAGCTCAATCGAATTTCTCGACCTGGATAAGGAATACGAACAACGCGGGATCGTCATTTTGACGGCCTACGGCGATCCGATTGACCCGCGACCGATTCCTCTCCCGCCCATATTTTGGTTTGGGACAGGATTACCGGGATGACCTTTCACAGGAGGCCGCATGCCGCGCAACTGGCTTTCATTCACTCGAAATTCGATTCCGATTGTCTCTGTTCGCATTGCCGGCCGTCGCTACGAAGCGATGATTGATACGGGCGCATCTCTCAGTATGATCTCGCCTGGGCTATCAATTCGGCTGGGTCTGCCAAGGCAAGGCTTGCAACCGATCATCTCGGTTCACGGCGACATTCGATCTAGAACTCTCGTCACGTTGCCTTCCGTTGGCATAGCCGAGTTCGAACTTAACCCATGCCAAGCGACTGTCAACAATCTGACTCCACTGAGGCTTGGGCTTGACTTGCTGCTCGGTGTTAATGCGTTCGCTAACCGCCGACTGCATGTTGATTTTAAAGAAGGCCGCGTTTACATATTTCCTGAGAGGTAAGCAGTTATGTCAGTCCAACGCAACGATTGGTCGCTTCAACGCAAAGGCATCATTGATCAGGATCGCCACAAAGAGCGCATCAAGGAAGCGATCCGCAAAAATCTGGGTTCGATCGTCTCGAACGAGTCAATCATCCTGTCGAATGGCCGCCGGACGGTCAAAGTGCCCATGCGCGCGCTCGACGAATACAAGTTTCGCTTCGATTACCGCAAACGCAAACACGTGGGCCAGGGCGACGGCAACACCCAGGTCGGCGATGTAATCGCCCGCGAAGGCGAGCAAGCGCCAGGCCCCGGACAGGCGGGCGACAGCCCCGGCCAGGATTATTACGAAGCCGAAGTGGACATTGACGAAATCGCCGCAATGATCTTCGAAGACCTGCAACTGCCTTTCCTCGAAGAGAAAGCCAAACAAGCCGTCCAGGCGAAGACCACCAAGTTCACCGAAATCCGCCGCACCGGCGTCTTGTCGAATATGGACAAGCGGCGGACGATTATGGAAAACATCCGCCGCCAGGCGCGCGAGAAGGGGAAGGCCAAACTCGGCCCGATCAAGAAAGAAGACCTGCGCTTCAAAAGCTGGGAAGAAGAACTCAAATACGAATCGAACGCCGCGGTCATCGCCATGATGGACGTCTCAGGCTCGATGGGCGAGTTCAAAAAATACATCGCCCGCAGCTTCTTCTTCTGGATGGTGCGGTTCCTGCGCACGAAATACGACAACGTCAAGATCGTCTTCATCAGTCATCACACCGAAGCCAAAGAGGTGACGGAAGAACAGTTCTTCACCCAGGGCGAATCGGGCGGCACAGTGGTCAGCTCGGCCTACCGCCTCGCGCTCGAAATCATCGCCGAACGCTTCCCGCCGCGCGATTGGAACGTCTACCCGTTCCATTTCTCCGACGGCGACAACTACTATTCCGACAACGAAGACGCCGTCAAGCTGGCCGACAAGATGATCGAAATCTGCAACCTGTTCGGTTACGGCGAAATCGGCGAAGAGGGAATGGCCACTTACCGTCGAAGCTCCGGCGCGTTGCTTTCGATCTTCAACGACCGTTTGCAGAACAAGGAACGTTTCATCGGTGTGCGGATTGACGACAAGGAAGACGTCTATCCGGCGTTGAAGGAGTTTTTCGGTAAGCGCGGCGTTGAGGTTTAATCTGGCGCAACTCCGTGGCCAAATCCTAATCACATCAAGCGGCGCCATTAGTTCACTTGACCCCTACCTCTCATTCCTCTTCTCTCCGGCTAATCGTGCCCTCGCGGTTAATCAACGTAAAAAAAGTAGAAGAAATTGCGTATGGGGCTTGGCGATTGCGAGTGTCCGTCGTAGGATCATGGCGGTCAAACGGCTATGGTGACACTGGGTTGCTGGAACGGGTGTGAGGAGGCAGTTGGGTCGAGGCGCATGGGCGGAGGAAGTTCATCGAGGTTGAAGAGAATCTCTCCGCGCAATATAGCAGGCCAGTGAGACGCGATCTGCGCGATTGGGTTAAAGAACAGTTCCGGAAGCGGAAGGTCGAGTCAAAGAGCCAGCCAAATCCCTCCAGCGGGCAAATCCATTGCAGATCAAGACCGAGAGTTGCTGGTCTCCCAGCGGGGGTGGTGGTCTACCCACCGCGCAAGGCCGCCAGCAAAACCGTCCCCGCGAAAAGCGCCGCGCAAGCTAGCGACAGCCCTGGCGTAACGGCGTGATCTCAAAACTAGAAGGAATATTCCAATGACTACAAGAAAGTGGGTAACTTATCTGTTCAGTGTACTCGTGATATTCTCGCTGGCGTTTGGAATTGGGTCAGTGAATAGAGCCTTGGCTGCTGCTACTCCTATAAGTTGGCATGATCTCGTCAACAGGGATTATACGTCAGGCTGGGCTTGTGATGCAGACAACTATAGTCTCCCAGTTGTAATCCATTTCTATCTAGAAGGCGGTGTTTTTATCGGGAGCGCGATAGCCAGTCAATATCGTGGCGATCTTGTCAGCGCAGGCGTGTGTGGCGGAAATGGCTATCATGGATTTACATTCAACCTTCCTTCAAGTTTGAAAGATGGAAAGACCCGCACAATTTATGCTTATGCCCTCGATATCAATTCAAGTGGAGGGCTAACCGGTGGACCGAATCCGCTCCTTAGTGGCTCACCTATTTCCGCGTTTTTCCCTGCGCCTCCAGCGGAAACTTATTTCTCTCAACCCTATATTGGAGCTTCACAGGTTGATACTACTATTATTAGCGAGATAGGTCCGCCCGCGTGGAATCAGTTTTTCGTCCGAATGGGGGCTATGGGCGCGCAGGCGGGTAGCGCTATTGTGACTTGGAATGTAGGCCAGTATACGGGCTTTGCCGCAAGCCCGGCTTACCAGCGCGGCCCGATCAATAATCCAGGCGCTACTGCTGTCCAGGCCCTGGACAATGTCGTTGGCGTTTGGATCAATTCGGCCTCGGTACCTTATTCGGGCCGTGTAATCCCGATTACACCTGCTTATTGGTGGCCCCCGTTTGCCGGCCCACAACCTTGGGTGATACCCGGAGCCGAATTGAGTTTCTCGTTTGAGTTACAGGCGCCTTATGCGGCGCGACAAGGAGCGGGGCAGGTTTACGCTGATGGTTACTTCTTATTCCAGGACTCTGCCGGCAATTCATTCTGGTATGGCGCTCACGTTTTCGATCTTCGAGCGCCTTTTTCGGGCGCGTTATTGTTCCTGGATCCCGTTACAGAGCTACCGGTTCTTTCCTCCTCTCTTCTCAACGGGTCATCCTATCTCCATTTAGGATCAGGCTCTAACGCCTTTCAGCAACAAACCTGGACAGGATATCGGTATTTTGATTTTCGGATTTCTCGAACTGAGTTTCAAAACGGGCTTAATCGACTTCGCGAAGATTACCCGTACTACTCCGATGATCCTGCGGATTACAGAATCACTCATATCAACTTCAACCCTGAAGTCGCGCCGCGCGGGGATACGGGAGGGGCCGGAGATGGCCAGATTGGTACGTCTGTGCGGTACATTCAAGTCGCTCGCTATCAGACCACAGGCGCTCCTGCTTATGATCGGGTATATATCCGAGGCTCAAACGGCACGTCCAATCCTAACCTGCAAGTGTATTTTAAGACCTCGACGTCCGATTACTATAGTGAAGATAAATCAGTAAGGCTTACCTTCTCTACCTGGGGCAGATGGAATGAGGTTGTGGCAGATATGAGTCAAAATCCAAATTGGCAAGGGACGATTACCGGCATTCGAATTGATCCCTTCAACACATTCGGACCATTTGGCATAGACTATGTCTACGTTGGCGACGCCAACAGAAATTATGTTAAAAGGTGGGAGTTTAATGGCGCTTCAAGTGTAACTAACCCTTTCTTTGGATGGTATCTTTCTGGAATCGGTGGTTACATTTGGACGAATGGCACTCAATGGGGCGGGACAGGAGTAAATGGCGACCCGTTTTTCTACACGGACACAAACTTCAACAGTGGCAGGTAAACCCAAGTATCAGTAGGGAAGCACAAAGACACGTTCGGCAACGCTATCAACTACATCCTCGCCATAAAGGCGCTTTGATCAACTCGATGTTCAAACTGATTTATTACCTCTGGCCGTTCAATTTCTCCGCCGTTGGCAATTACTATAAGGTTTAATCAGGCGTAACACTTCACCTCTCCGCCCAATCGCGTCCTTGCGGCAAACCAGCATAAAAAAAAGTAGAAAAAATTGCGCGTCAGGCTTGGAGATAGCGGGTGTCCGTCGTAGGATCATGGCGGTCCGCGGCTATGGTGGCAATGGGTTGCTGGAACGGGTGTATAACGGGCCAATGATGATCGATCTGCGCGACGGGATTGATGAACAATTCCGGGAGCGGAAGGTCGAATCGAATAGCTAACAAATCTCGCCCAGTCGGGCAATCAACTTCAGAGCAGGACCGAGAGTTACTGAGCCCCCAGTAGATGGAGCGGTGCGTCCGTCACAGAACAATCTCAAACTGAAAAGGAATATCACTATGGCTACAAGAAAGTGGACGACTTATTTGTTTGATGTGCTTGTGGTATTCTCGCTGGCGCTTGGGATTGGGCCGGTAAATAGAGCCTTGGCTGCGACTACTTCTACTGGCCGGCATGAGCTCGCAAACAGGGATTATACGTCAGGCTGGGCTTGTGACGCAGACAACTATAATCTTCCCGTTGTAATCTATTTCTACATAGAAGGCGGTATTTTTGTTGGGAGCGCTGTAGCTGATCAATATCACGGGAATCTTGTTAGCGCAGGTGTATGTGGCGGAAATGGCTATCATGGATTTACATTCAGCCTTCCTTCCAGCTTGAAAGATGGAAGGACCCGCACAATTTATGCCTATGCCCTTGATATCAATTCAAGTGGAGAGCTAACCGGCGGACCGAATTCACTTCTCCGCGGCTCGCCTATTTCCGTGTTTTTGCCCGCGCCTCCAGCGGAAACTTATTTCTCTCAGCCTTATATCAGCGCCTCGCAAGTTGATACCACTATTATTGGTGAGATAAACCCGCCCGCGTGGAATCAGTTCTTCATCCGGATGGGAGCTATGGGCGCGCAGGCAGATAGCGCTACTGTCACTTGGAACGTAGGCCAATATACGGGCTTGGCAGCGAACTCAGCTTATCAGCGTGGCCCGAACAATAATACAGGCGCGACTGCTGTCCAAGCCCTAGACAATGTGGTTGGCATCTGGATCAATTCAGCTTCGGTACCTTATTCGGGCGATTTAATTCCAATTACGCCCGCTTATTGGTGGCTCCCGTCCACCGGGCCACGACCTTGGGTGATACCCGGATCTGAATTGAGCTTCTCGTTTGAGTTACAAGTGCCTTATGCGGCGCGGCAAGGGGCGGGAGAGGTTTACGTTGATGGTTACTTTCTCTTCCAAGACTCTGCTGGTAATTCGCTCTGGTATGGCGCTCACATTTTCGATCTTCGACCGCCTTTTCCGGAAGCGTACTTTGCCTTGGACCTCGGTACAGGAATACCGATTCTTTCTACCCCTTTGGGAGCGTCGATTTTTTCCTCCTATTTCTATGGACCTTCCTATATCCATTTGGGGCCAGGCTCTAACGCTTTTCAGCAATCCGCCTGGACGGGATATCGGTATTTTGATTTTCGGATTTCCCGAATTGAGTTTGAAGACGCGCTCTATAGAGTTCGCGCAAGTTACCCGAACTACTCCAATGATCCTGCGAGTTACAGAATCACTCATATCAACTTCAACCCTGAAGTCGCGCCGCGCGGGGAGACAGGAGAGAATGGAAGCGGTCAGATTGGTATGTCGGTCCGATACATTCAAGTCGCTCGCTATCAGACCCCGGACGTTACTGTTTATGATAGGGTATATATTCGAGGCTTAAACGGCGCGTCCGATCCTAACCTGCAGGTATATTTTAAGACCTCGACCTCCGATTACTATAGTGAGGACAAATCAGTATTGGTTGCCTTCCCGATCTGGACCGGATGGAATGAAATTGTGGCGGATATGAGTCAAAATCCAAATTGGCATGGGACGATCACCGGCATTCGGATCGATCCCTTCAATACGAACGGAACATTTGGTATAGACTATGTCTACGTTGGCGACGCCAACAGAAACTATGTTAAAAGGTGGGAGTTTAATGGCGCTTCGACCATAACCAACCCTTTCTTTGGATGGTATCTTTCCGGGATCGGTGGTTACCTGTGGACCAATGGCAATCAATGGGGCGGGAGAGGAGTAAATGACAACCCGTTTTTCTATACAGACACAAACTTCAATAGTGGCAAGTAAATTCAAAGAAGTACAAAGGCATGCTCGGCCCAATGATTCTTGCTCACGGAATTGCCTTCCTACCTATGTCACAAAGCTGACGAACCCTTGCTCAGCTTTCTGAAATTCTTCATCGCCGGCGCAGGCCTGGCCGACAAAATCATCGCGCTCGCCGGGCGGTAGTTCCATCGCCGCGTAGAAAATCTTCTCGATCTGCTGCCATTGATTCTTGTTCACGGGATTGTCCTCCTGCCAATGTCACGATGTCGGCGAATCTTTGCTCTGTTGCCGGTACAGCCACGACTTGGCCAGTTCCCACTCGCGCGCCACTGTGCGTTCGGAAATCCTGAGCGCCTCGGCTATCTCGGCGACTGACAAGCCGCCGAAGAACCGCAACTCGACGATCCGGCTCTTGCGCTCGTCGAACTCAGCCAAAGCATTGAGCGCATCGTCGAGCGCGATTAGGTCGGGCTGTTTGCCGTACGCAACCAGGTCGGCTTCGGACAAGGAGACTTAAAGAGCTTTGCCACCGCGTTTGAGTTGCCTGCGCCGCCGCGCTTCGGCGACCAGAATCTTCCGCATCAACGCCGCCGCACCGCCGAAAAAGTGGGCGCGGCTTTGCCACGAGCTCTTCTGCCAATCAATCAATCGCATCCAGGCTTCGTTGACCAGCGCGGTGGTTTGCAGAATGTGGCCGGACCTTTCCCGGCTCAGGTAGACTTTCGCGATGCGGCGTAACTCGGCGTCAACCATCGGGGTCAACCGCTCCAAAGCGTCGCGGTCGCCTTCTCCCCAGGCCACCAGCAAGCCCGTCACCCCGGAAACTTGCGGCGAGGATTCTGCGGTCATGGTCTCTCTCCGTTCCCCGATCTTCGGGGCGAAAAAATATTTTCTGCGATGTGGCAGTTTTCAGACGCAAATTGCGCCTGCCAGAGTGGACGGAACAATAAAACGGGAAGTCCAGGGGCAGTCGAGAGTGTGCGACCTGGCCAGGTATCTGCTCCGACTGCTCTTTGGTCAATCTCTCGCTGGGTGAGGCAGGCACGCTGGAAGCGATGCGAAAAAAATCCGCTGAAGCTGTCGTGTTTCAGGCTCATTTTCCGCCTTACCCAATGAAAACAATTGTAGTGCTGTGACTGAACAGCGGTGGGTTTGATCCTGCTGCTGACCATTGCGTTGCGCGACTTGGCGCTGGCGCAATTTGTGGCGCGGGAAAAACTCAAAGAACAAGGGCAGAAACTGTTCTGAAACTGTTGGGAATCTCTTCGAGAGTCTTCTTGAAGCTGGTCCCGGCAATCCCAAAATCTGATTTTCATTCACGCGAACCGTGAGTAGGAGGATATATGAATCCCAAACGGATGAAATTCGTTGTAACGGCGTTCGTTATCTGCGTGGCGTGTTCCGCCGGGCTGGCGCAGACCCCGCCTACACAACTGCAGCCTACACAACTGAGGGTCGATGTCACCAACTTCGTGCTCTACAACTATGACACGTTCGACACCAGCCAGTTCGGCACGAACCCCCGTGCGACGACCGTGCCGATGAAAACCTACAACTTCCACGTCGCGACCGGCGATATCACCGCCGTAAACGGCGCTCTCGCCAAGGGCACGCTGTTGTGCAGCACCATGCCCATGTTCGTTCTGAACCCCAACCCCACTCCTGGTATGCAAGCCATAGCGGATACGACGCGCTCCATGCGCGACGATTGCTCCCTCGAAATCATGACTGGCGCCGGGACAACAGTGGGAACAATCTACTTCAGCGGCTTATATGGCGGCCCCCCGCCTCCGGGAGCGATCTCGGGCGCGACTCGATCCAACATGATTGTCACCGGCGGCACGGGCGCGTTTCTCGGTGTCCGGGGACAAGTGGGCCATGTCTCATGGACTCCGCGGGTCGCCTCGGTTACTGAGGACCCGGCAAACCGGCGGATCAATGGAGGCGGGACGCAGAGTGTCGTTCTGCAACTCTTTCCCATGTTCCGCCCCGAGACGCTTGTGACGCCTGCCGGCCCGGCGGTAGCTCATTCCAACGACTTCAGCCTCGTAACCACCAGCAAGCCCGCCAGGGCGGGAGAGATTCTGGTGGTGTTCGCCACCGGGCTGGGCCCCACCAGTCCGGGCGTCGAATACGGCCAACCGTTCCCGGCCAGTCCTCTGCTGCTGGTGAATGCGCCCGTTGGTGTCGGCATCAATGGGATCGCCGCTGACGTCCTATACGCCGGGGGATACCCGGGCTCCATCGACGGCTATCAGGTGAACTTTCGCATGCCAACCGGCATCACTCCGGGGACAGCGACCTTGCGTATAAGCGCCGGCTTTATCAACGGAAGTACCGTGACGATTGCGGTGCAGTGAAGGGCCGAGCGGCGACCCCGCACGAGGACACTCTCCACAATGCTATACCGCGCACGGGCACAATTTGCGCATTTTTCTGCCCGCCATTTTTCTGCTGTACAGCCAGCTTTAGCAGAAAAATGGCGGGCAGAAAAATAGGCGCTCCACTACGACCAAAGCTCAGTTTGTGCCCGTGCGCGGTATATGAAAAAGCTGATACTTTCGCTGCTCATCTTAAGCCTGATGAGCATCGGGCCTGGAACCGGTCAGCGGGTTTCCGCGCTGGAGAAGGCCATCGGGTTATCGCCCGAATCGCAAGCGAAACTTCTATGGGCGCCCGGGCAATACGCCACTATCCAGGCGGCCGTGAACGCGGCAAGCGCCGACGACACAGTCATGGTTGCAGCGGGCATCTACAACGAGAATGTGGTGATCTCCACTTCCGGTCTTCGTTTGAAAGCGATTGGGCGCGCGGTGATTGACGGCGCCGGCTTGACCGGGACCGGAATCCTGGCGCTTGGAACCGCCGCGCAGCCAGTAGCGGACGTCGAAGTTTCCGGGTTCGAGGTGAGAGGGTTCCAGCGCGGCATCGTGCTGCAATTCACTACCGGGGCGCGCATAAGCCGTAACGACATCCACGATAACAACCAGTCGCCAGGGCCTCTGACAGCCCTCGATCAGGCGACCGGTATTGACCTTGTGACCGCGCTGTCCAGTGATGTGAGCGAGAACTCCGTTCATAACAACGAAGAATCAGGGTACGTCGAATTTTTAGTGACTGGAAACGGTTGAGGCCAGAACCCAGGCTTTGAAAAACGGATCCTCGAAGCGATAACGAACCTCCATCCCTTGATAATCCCGCCGCAGCATGGACTGCGCCTCCAGCGCCTGCAAGGCTTTCTGCATCGTGCCCGGCGACAGATCGTAGCGTTTCAGGATGGGGCGCGAAAGCAGTTGCGCTCCATCCATGCTGGCGGCGGCGGCCAGGGCTTTTTGCTGGTTCGTGGAAAGACTGGCCCAGGAGGGCGCGTAGATCGGCGCCTGGCTGCGAACGAGCCGCCGATGCGTGGCCGCGACGGTGGCTGGGGTGAGCGAGGCGGCTTTCGCTTGCGCGGCTTCGTCCCAGCAGGCGCGAGCCAGAGCCTGAACGTTGTAAGGCACGTCCTCAGCCAGGTCGAGAAGTTTCCCCAGCGCCTCCTCATCGGCTTTGCACTTGATCGCTTTAAAATTCGCGGCCAGGTAAGGCAGGAACTCCTCGCGCGGGATTGCGCCGATGAAGATGCTTTCGCCCATTCGATAGAACGGGCGGGCGTGGTTGGTTACCATATCGGAGATGAGCGTCGTCTGCGATCCCGCGAAGACGTATCCGATGTGACGATGCGTCTGGACGGCGGCGCGAAGCTGTCCTTCAATTCCAGCGCCGCCCAATTTCAGCAAATGTTGAAACTCATCGAAGATCACGCCCACCCGGCGCTTCGCGTTCGCCGCCAGCCGCTCCAGACTGTTGAGCGCGTCAATCAGCAGCGGCGCTTGCTCGGCGGGTTCCGGCTGCTTGACGCCGAGGCTGGCGGTGATATTTCCTTCGGCGTCCACGGAGATCGTCGGTTGCAGGGAGCCGAAGAAACGTCGCACGCTCTTCGCCGCCTGATTGAGATTGCCGGAGACGCCCGCGGCCCCGGAAACCAGCGCGCGAACCAGCAGGTCAAGCCCCGTGTAGCCTTCGATGTTGTAATCGAGCACGATGTCGCCCGCAGCGCGCAACTCTTCCGCCGCCGTCAGCAGGATCGAAGTCTTGCCGAACCGGCGCGGCCCGATGACGAACAGCTTGCCGCCGCCGCGAAGCGTCTCTTTGACCTTTTCCAATTCCGCCGCGCGATTGACCAGCAACTGGCTGCCGATCGCGATTTCGAGCGTAAACGGGTTTTTCATAGTCCGGCATTATACCGGATTGCGTTCGCTAAATGGGATAATACAAAACAGCGAGTGGCGGCGACTTCGACGGCGGGCGTCTGAAGGAATGATCCGGCGTCTTCGTGCGCGGCGAGCAGCGATTCGACTTCGCGGCGCAGATCGTCGTCATCGCCGCAAGCTTCCGCCAGAAAGCCTTCGCGATCATCGCCGCTGAGATCGAGCGCGCGGTCATAGACTTCCTTGATTTGCTTCCATCGCTTCGCGTCCATCACACTCCCCGGCTAAGTTCACGATAAAGCCACGCCTGCGCCAGAGACCATTCACGCTGCGCTGTGCGCGCCGAAATCATCAACGCCTCAGCGGTCTCCTATCCAGCGCCGTCTCGTCCCGCTCGCTCCACGCCCTCAGCAGGCGTGTCGTTTCAAAAATGTCGGAGGCGGGTGTGTTTTTCCATAGTCGTTTGAACCGGTCGGTTACGCGCTAGGTAGAAAAGCGTCCCGCCTACTCACTGAGGCCAAAAAAAACTGAGCTGACGTGTCGTGTTTCGGAGCCGTTTTTCGCCTTACGAAGCGGAGGACAACAGGTCAAGCCGGCAAGGAGGAACCGGGACGCGGTGTTTTCCCGATCGTTTTGACTGGGATTGGTTACTGCGCCCCGCTGACTGCTGGACTGAAAAATGTACAAACGAAGTTAGGTAGACAACTGACTAACTTCATTCAACAAAGAAAGGTACTATCATGCCCATACCAAAAAGCAACCAATCGTTTACAGAAGCGTCCCTGCTGGAAGCTCTCAGGAACGCCAAGCCGGGGCAACAACTCGATCTCAAGGACGTGCCCAGGAAAGCGATGGAGAGCGCCATCAGCAAGCTCTCAACGCCATCCACGCAGGTGGGGGCGCTCGCAGACAATCTGGACCTCGGTCCGCATGTAAAACAAGTCTCGTATTGGTGGGGAGTCAGGATCGAAGTTGATCACCAAGGGATGTTGGCGCTCGCTGCTGGTGGCGCTGCAACAGCTTTGGCGGCGGTGGGTGTCAACGCGATGGTGGCGGGCATCATTGCCGGAGTGATCGGGATTTGGAGCGCATTTGACCGGGGCAACGGGGTGATCTTTTTCGTCACGTGGACCGGTGTGCATTGGTTTACGCCACGTTAGCGGCTTTGTTCATTTGCGCTTAAATCGGTTTGCAATTGCGGGGGTGGGACAATTTGCCAAATTGTCCCACAATCCCAGGCCAGCCGCGGCAGAAGCCGAGCGCCTTTTGTAGCAGCCTAGAAATAACCGAATCGCGCCCGATTCACTGAGGCTAAATCTGCTGAGGTTGTCGTATTTCATGCTCATTTTCCGCCTTACCCAATGGCGGGCGCGCTTCGCACAGGCACAGATGGCGCAGTGAACACATGCAATTTGATAAGTAGGAGATCAACATGAACGAACAACGCTACCCGACAAAGAGCTTTTGCGCGCTGGCCGCAATCGTCTTCGGCTTGCTGCTCAGTCGCGGCGACGCCGCCCCGGCGCAGCAACCGGAGGTGAGGGTCGTCGCGGCCGATTCAGAGGTCGCGAATCATCCCACCGCGAGGGTCACGCTGCCCGCGCCGTACAAGATCGTGGGCGGCGGCGCGCGAGCCAACTGGAGCAGCAATGGCAGCCTGCTCACGCAGAGTCGGCCCGGCGGTACCGGCATAAACACCTGGACGGTTGGCTCGAAGGATCATTTCGCAGCCGAGCCTGTTAGCATCACTGCCTTCGCGATCGGCCTCGCCGATTCGGCCGACGAGTGGGAAGTCATCGTGCGCGAGTCGCGCTCGCCGGTCTCTGCGCAGCCGGTCGCCACCGCATCACTGCCGCCCGGATACGCAATGACGGGTGGCGGCTGTCTGGACGACTGGCGTCCGTCGTTGCGGCTGGGTGAGCGATTACCATTTCCGGGGCCGGCGGGGAATCTGCTGACCGGCTCTTTCCCTTCATCGGCGAACTCTTGGGAGTGTCGTGGTCAGGAGCACGGCGCCGCGAGTCCGGCTTCGATCGTCGCATACGTGATCGGCATTCGACCAAAGAAGGCCGGCGTGCCGCTGCCGGAGGCGCAAATCACCAGCGCCACCTCCGAAGTGGGCGCTCACGTGACGGCGATTGCGCCGGCCCTGCCGGGCTTCGTCATCACGGGCGGAGGAGCAGTCACGGGAGGAGCCCCGGTCAGGCTCATCAGCACACCGACGGCAGAACCGATCCGACCGCGGGATCCTGCCTCGCCGCCTCCGGCTCAGGGGCAGTTGCTCACCGCGACGTTTCCTGAAGTCCCAGTCGGCTCTGCCGTCGCGAGCGGCTGGCGCGCTGCGGCCAAGGATCACATGTACGCCAGTCCGGGGATGGTCACAGCCTACGCGGTGAATCTGCGCTTCGCGCAACAGCCAGTGGTCACGCTCCGGGGCTGGGTTGACCTGCACACACATCCGATGATCCACCTCGCGTTTGGCGGCAAGCTGGTTCATGGCGGAGTGGATGAGAAGTCGAGACTGCCCACGAACGTACGATGCCAGGATTGGCAGGAGGCCGGGTCAGTGGCGAACGCTCTGAGCGACGATCGGCCCTCGCACGGCGGCTGGGACTTGTTCAGCTTTCCGTGCGGCGACGAAATCCGTAAGAACATCATCGGCGGATTGCAGGCCGCAAATAGTGCGCTCGTCACGGCAGGGCATACCAATTCACCCGCGTTCGGTTGGCCGAACTTCCAGAATTGGCCGGCTTGGAACGACATCACACACCAGAAGATGTGGTGGGAATGGATCAAGCGTGCGCGCGACGGGGGCCAGCGCGTGATGGTTGCGCTCGCGACCAACAACCGCATGCTCGGCGACGCCGTGAACGGCCACCCGCCGACGGACGACAAGTCCTCCGCGAACCTGCAGTTGGGCGCGATAAAGGAATTCGTCGCGAGGCACTCGGATTTCATGGAGGTAGCGCTCACCCCGGCACACCTGAAGGAGATCGTGCAGAAAAACAGGATCGCTGTGGTGCTGGGTGTGGAGCTCGACAACTTGGGGGCTCTCAACCAGTACGCGCCGGCGACGCCAGAGCCGACGATGCAGGCCCTGGCCCGTATGGAAATCCAGGCCCTCTACGATCAGGGCGTGCGCTACGTCCTGCCGATCCACCTCGTCAACAACCGATTCGGTGGAGCCGCGATTTATCAGCCCACGTATAGCCTGGCCAATCTCAGGGAAACGGGCGACTACTTCGATATCACATGCTCGGCGCAAGGCGACGACATCAGCTTCAGGCATCCTCCTAATCTAGACACCGCCATCGTCGTTGCCGCTGCCGCGAAGCTCGGTTTGTATCGCCCGTTTCCGCCACCGCCGCAGTGTCCGCGGCCGGGAATCAACGAAGGCCCCGGCCACCGCAACAACTTGCCGCTCACGGCTCTCGGCGTGTTCGCTCTAAAAGAGATGATGAAACGCGGGATGATCATCGACATCGATCACATGTCGGACAAGGCCGTCGAGCAGGCGCTCACACTCGCGGAGGGAATCGATGCGTCGCGAGGCTACCCGATCAACTCCGGCCACTCAGGCATCCGCGGTGTGTTCGGAAACGCGGCGGAAACCAGCCGCTCAAGATCCCAGCTCCAACGCATCGCCAAGCTCCACGGCATGTTCGGCCTCGGCAGCGATGGCACGGACGCCTTAACCTGGTCGCGACAGTATCAGCAAGCGATGCGCGCCATGGGTTTCAGGAACGACGACCCGGCCCTCCGTGCGGCCTACCAGAGCGGCGCCATCGCGCTCGGTACCGATCTCAATGGTCTGGTCAAGGGCCCGAAGCCTCCTGGTACGCGCACTCCCGAGTACGACAGAGCGACGTTCCCACCGAATTCGTTGCCACCGAGCCGGCTCGGGAACAAACAGTGGGACTATATCTCGGATGGTGTCGCGCATTACGGGTTGCTGCCGGAGTTCATCCGCGACGTGAGCGCAACGCCCCGCGCCGCGATCGCCGTCAACGCGGCCGGACAGCCGTACAACGTCACGGGCGCCGAACTCGTGGATCAGCACCTGCTCCTTGGCGCCGAGTACTTCTACCGCATGTGGGAGCGTTGCGAGGCGCAGAAAGGAAAGGTACCGTGAATGCGGTCAGTTTCAATCGTCTGCCGTGAGGCAATAACCGCCGCTCTCGTAATGAGAGCGGCGCAAAGATAAAGGGTGAAGCTATGTTATACGTCGGCTGTAGTAATTGTCGCACGATCGTGCCCTTATGGTGCGCGGGTCAGTTCCCGCCGCATGCGCCGCTCCCGGTAATGGCCTTCCCGCAAGGGGCTTACTGTGGCATGTGTGGACCGCTGGCGCCGGTCTTTACGTGCACAGTCTGCTGGACGAGGCAAATGCTGTTTTTCCCGGGCTCCGCGTTCATGCCCTCAAGCCCATATCCGGGTTCGAATCACAGTGTCGCGCCGGTCGTTCAGGCGCAACCGGGAGAGTCGCAGGATTTCATCCTGAGCCTGATCAAACAGGCGCTTTCGGGCTTTGCAAAGCAAACGGGGAGTGAAATCTCAACAATGCTCTTCCAGCAATGGTCGCAAGGAGGGGATCAGTCATGGCCGCAAGGAGGAGATCAGTCATGGCCGCAAGGAGGTGATCCGTCATGGTGAAACTTATGCAATTGGGTTTGGAAGAAGAGATTTCTTCAGAAGCTCTGGCGCCTCTTCTCGCGAAATATGCTCCGGAGGCGGCGCCCGACCGTGTGGCGGAGCTTGCGGCATTACTGGAGCCATTCCTGCGATCCATGCCACAGGCTCTTTCAGTCGCTGTACAAATGACGAAGAGCCGCGGGTGCGGCCGAGCCGTGGCTTTCGCCACAGGGCAGGCGCTCATCTACGTTTTTGATGAAGACGACCTGTTGCCGGAGCAGGACTTCGGAATAATCGGGCTTTTGGATGACGCCTACCTGGCGCATATCTATGCGGGAACGCTAAGTCGGATGTATCCACAGGTTGATATTTCCGGAGTGGGTTATCAACCGCCTGACGAGCGAACTCTCAAGGTTGTGCGCTCGCTGTTGCCGGCGGGCGTCGCAAGCGCGCTGGAGCGCACTGTCGATAACCTTCTCCTCGTGGCGAACTCGTTGTTTGGCGGAGGCGCAGGCGCCGAAGAGTATCCATCGGAGTCTGCGCCGAGCTTGCAGGTAAGCGAAGCAATACGGGCAATGCGCGCTGCTGGTATCTATGAAACCGAGTAGCAAGATCACGGAGCAGATAACATAGCGGCATTTTAGTCTGATAGCCCCATACGCCGGACCAGCTCTTTGAAACGGGGGTCAGAGCGGATCGGGTCTAACTCCGGGTTGACCCTGATGAAGATCATTCCGGGCATATGACTCTGAACCGCCTTCTCCAGCCATTCTATGGCCTGATCATTCTGGCCCAAGACGACGTGAGGCAGGAAGAAGGAGAATGGGCTGACGTAAGTCCGATGAGACATCTCGACCAACTCGTTTAATACCTGCTGCGCCTCGCCGCGCCTCCCCGCCATACCATACGCGTACCCGAGAAACGACAACGCGGGCGGGCTGCGACGAGCCAGGGCGGCTGCCCGCTCGCACTCTTCAACCGCTTCTTTGAACCTCGACTGCATCACATAGGCCATGCCCAGCCGCCATCTCGCCCAGACGTAATTCGGGTCAAGCTTGAGGGCTTGGCGGCTGTATTCGATCATCTCGTCGTACTGTCGCGCGTAGTAAGCAATAAAGGCCACATTCTGGACGATGTAAGGCGACAGCGGGTCGAGTTCCCGGGCGCGCTTCGCTTCCGCCATCGCCTCATCGAGCCGCGCCTGTGACGCTAAATATTGCGAGTACCACGAGTGCGCCAGCGCATAGCTCGGGTTCAGTTCCAGGGCCCGCTTGAACCCTTGCTCAGCCTCCCGCCATTCCCAGCGATAGAGCCGCATCACCGCCAGAAAGGTGTGGCCTTCGGCGAGCGTCTCGTCGAGATCAAGCGCCCCCCGCGCGGCGGCTTCGACCTTGGGGAAGGATTGGGCTTGCGGGAGAGCGCCGACCATGAAAGTGCTGAGGGCTTGATAGGCGTCAGCCAGGCCGATGTGCGGGTGTGGGTAGAGTTTGTCTTTTGCAATCGCCTCCTGGTAGTAGGTGATCGCCGTCCTCAGCCCCTCTTCGTTTCGCTTACTCGCGTGGTAGCGGCCCTTGAAGTAGGCCTCCTGGGCTTCGGGATCGACTGACCGGACCCTGGAGAGGCGCAACCTTTCTTCCGGAGCGAGCTTAACCTTGACCGCCTCTGCGATAGCCCGCGCGATTTCGTCCTGCAATGCCAGGATATCTTGCGCGTCTCGTTCGTAGCTCTCCGACCACAGTTGACGGTCGGCCTTCGCCTCGATCAACTGCGCCGTGATGCGCACCCGCTGCCCGATCCGCTTCACCGACCCTTCGATCACGCCATCCACGTTCAAAGCGCGCGCAATCTCCGGCAACGGCTTCTTGACGCCCTTGTACTGCATCACCGAGGTCCGCGAAGTCACGCGCAACGCCACGATCTTGCCCAGATTGGCGATCATCTCCTCAGTCATCCCATCGGCGAAGTAGTCCTGTGATGAGTCGCCTGATAAGTTTTCGAGCGGCAGCACGGCTACTGATCTGATGTTTGGGGAGATGGTGGTGGATGAGTTCCGCAACAGAAGCAGGTAAATAAGCCCCGCCACTAGCGGCGCCACGATAGAGACAGCAAGCAGGCGTCGCAATGCGCGGATCCTTCGCTCCCTCCTCCGGCTCACCGCCACCGTCACGGCCGCGCCGGATTCAAGCTTCTCCTTGAGCTTTCTTAAGTCCTGCAGCAATTCCCCGGCCGACTGGTAGCGCCGTTCCCGCTCCTTCTCCAGGAGCCGGTTCACGATCCGCTCCAACTCGGCCGGGGCATGCTCGTTATACCGCACGATCGGCTCCGGCTGCGCATGCAGGATTTGATCAATTATTTCGGTCGCGCTGGCCCCAGTGAAAGGGCGACACCCTGTCGTCATCTCATACGCCAGCACACCGAGCGAGAAGATATCACTGCGGTGGTCAACTTCTTGACCTAAGGCCTGCTCCGGGCTCATATACGGCGCCGTCCCCATCACCACTCCCGTCTCTGTCCTTGACGCCGTGCTGATGTCGCTTGAGACCGTTTGCCACTCAGGCCTTGTGATCTTCGCCAGGCCGAAATCGAGCACCTTCACCTGACCGCGCGGCGTGAGCATGATGTTAGCCGGTTTGATGTCCCGATGGGTGACCCCTTTAGACTGAGCTTCGCCGAGCGCGTCGGCTACTTGAATGGTGATCTCAACTATCTCGCCGACGTCGAGCGGGCGCCCACTAATCTTGGCCGCCAGAGTCTGCCCCTCGATGTACTCCATGGCGATGAAGCTCGTGCCTTCGCTCTTCCCGATGTCGTAGATGGTGGCGACGTTCGGGTGCTTGAGCGCGGAAGCGGCCTTCGCTTCACGAGTAAAGCGCCGCATCCGGTCCTGATCTGTGGCCATCCCTGGAGGCAGGATTTTCAAAGCCACCACGTGGTTGAGCCGCGTGTCCTGGGCCGAATAGACTTCACCCATCCCGCCTTTGCCCAACAGTGAAATGATTTTGTAGTTCGCCAGTTCCCGTCCGATAAGCTGAGGCGCGGAAGAGTTATCTTCGTCTCCGACAATTTCCCGCGCGGCTACTTCGACGGCGGGTGACTGAAGGAATGATCCGGCGTCTTCGTGCGCGGCGAGCAGCGATTCGACTTCGCGGCGCAGATCGTCGTCGCCGCCGCAAGCTTCCGCAAGAAAGCTCGCGCGCTCATCATCGCGGAGATCGAGCGCGCCGTCATAGATTTCCTTGATTTGCTTCCATCGTTTCGCGTCCATCATCTGTCTCCGCCAAGCTCTCGATAGAGCCACGGCTGCGCCAGAAATAGCCTGTTACGGCGCTCCATCGCTGAATTCGAGATACCACGAGCTTGTCTCGTGGAGATTCACGTTGGCAGCTACTCCGGCTCGTCGCTGAATTCAAGATGCCACGAGCTTGTCTCATTGGTATCTACACAACTCTTCGTGCCGGAGGCACTGCGGGAAATTA